>PJUE01000026.1_pt1 | contig 272514 bp, 215 predicted proteins | sample 1512171 | NCBI WGS metagenome assembly PJUE01 (sample SAMN08177674, study PRJNA422409) | Feces metagenome, whole genome shotgun sequencing project. | isolation source: Chicken feces (3) enriched on wood chips: alkali lignin treatment | host: Gallus gallus | place: USA: Madison | collected 2015-01-15
ACTAACTAACTAACTAACTAACTAACTAACTAACTAACTAACTAACTAACTAACTAACTAACTAACTAACTAACTAACTAACTAACTAACTAACTAACTAACTAACTAACTAACTAACTAACTCCACTCATCTTTCCAGTATTGAAATGTCTGAGTGTCCATAGCTGCATTCGCCATATGCACCGCTATTGCACCATATTTACCTGCTTTAACATCAGCAAAAGGCGTTTTATTATCTCTGATACATTGAGCAAAGTCCAACAAGGCATAAGACGTCGGGTCTCTTTTCTCATTATCCTGATATTCAAATTTTAAAGGAACAGCCTCTCCCTGTGTTGCATTTAAAAGCGTCGCTCCGGTAACTCCATCTACCGTACCTGTTTGTTTTTTTAAAGCTTCAGCATATAAAAAGGCTTCATCCCGTTGAATCTGTAAGGTAGCCTTTGAGCCCAAAATCCTTATCTCATATCCATGATAAGCATTGGAAAGGATTGAAGATACATTTGCTTTTACTCCACCGGGATATTCGAAAATAGCTCTGACATTGTCATAAGTTTCCCTACCATCTTTCCAATAATCAATGCCCCCTATTCCGGTTACTTTTTCGGGGTGAGAACCGGTCATCCAATTCACAATATCTATCTGGTGTCCGCATAGCTCAGCCATTAGCCCTCCTGAATATTCCTTATACATTCTCCAATTTACCAAACGCTCAGTTCCGGGAGTTTTTACCGGAAAACGCCAGTCAGAATTGCGGTGATATTGACATTCGAAATGTGTTATCTCACCTAACCATTTATTATCTATTGCTTTTTTAACAGCATGGTATAATTGGAAATACCTGTACTGATGACCGATTTGGAATATAAGTTTTGACTGATTTACCCGCTTTTCCAGATCTAAAGCCTGCGGAATATCATAAGTCATAGATTTTTCCAGATACACATGTTTTCCCGCCGTTAGGGCATCAACAGCCATAGGGTAATGAAGATAAAGCGGAGTTGCGATAATAACAGCATCTACATTTTTATCTTCCAATAAACGTCTATAGTCTGTATATTTTTTGGTATTCGGAGAAGTATTGGTCAATATCTGCGCTAAATGATCAGGCATGATATCACAACAAGCTGTAACACTTAAACCCGGCAACTTTTTCAATAGCTTAGCAATCCCGGTACCTCTGGTTCCTGCACCTATAATTCCCAGACGTACAACATCGCTCGCTCCTAAAACAGTCGCAAAATTAGTATAAGGCAAAGCCATTGCTGAACTAACCAGTACCCCATTTTTTATAAACTTTCTTCTGGACAGCATAATCTGAATAATTTGTTTTTCTCTAATTTAGAGAATTATAAGTCGTTTATCGCTATGCTTTTAGGAGATAAAAAGCGGAAACGTTCTCGAAATCCGTAAGATGTCGGAAGTCCGAAGCAGAGAGACCAAAGACCGAAGTTTGATAGATTAATAGCTAAGTGTACAAAGCTATACGAATGGACCTTTAAAAAAGCAGAAAACCTAATTTATCACTTCTGTCGTTCATCTTTTCCCCTTCTCCATACTCCTCCAAGGGAGTTCCCTCGGAAAAGGAGTCCCTTCGGGAAGGGAGAAGGTGTCCAAAGGACGGATGAGGGGCTTAATCTGTTCTATATTATAATCCTGACAATAGGAAGAATCTCTTTTAATCGTATTACTTTTTCCCTTTACACAGGGCTTTCCGTCCTCATAGCCGGACAGGGCCTAGTTCTTTCCCTTCAGCTGGAAAGAACCAAAGAGCCGTCGGCGAATAATCTTTGTTGCTTCATCTCAATCAATCTTTTGTGAATGCAATCTCCACACGTGTGTATGGTAGTGGTTTATTGTTGTTTATGCTCCACGTCAGATTGCGGTGGCAGTGCTTTATCTACGGATCTGCAAAAAGATTGATTTGGATTACGCTGCCAAATCTTATCATGCCGAGTTCGTTCTATCAACGGAAGTATAAAATTAAAAAGCCTGCATTTTATCACTACTATCCATTCATCTTTTCCCCTTCTCCATGCTCCTCCAAGGGAGTTCCCTCGGAAAAGGAGTCCCTTCGGGAAGGGAGAAGGTGTCCAAAGGACGGATGAGGGGGAATTTTCTCTTAATGGACGACAATTGGAACAAGCTGCTTACAGAGCATATTCTAATACACTAACGAACCAATTATCTAGCAAGACAGGCACTAACAACAAACCTACTAACAATTATTACGTCCACCTCGCCCTTGCGTATCAAATTAATATTTAATATTTTCACAACAATCAATTTGAAGATACCATTTCATGAAACGCTTTATTACTATTAAAGACATAGCCAGAGAACTCAATATTTCAGTATCAACAGTGTCCCGGGCATTGAGAGACACTTATGATGTAAATAAAGAGACCAGAGAGCGTGTTCTGGAAATGGCCACAAAATTGAACTATAAACCTAACTTTAACGCTACGGGATTAGCTAAAAGAAATAGCCATAATATCGCTGTAATACTGCCTTTTATTACCAATTACTACTTTTCTACCGTTATAACGGGAATACAGGAAGTAGCTTATGAAAACGGATACAATATTGTGCTCTATGTTACCAATGATTCCCCTGACAGAGAACTTTCTATTATCGATAATCTTCCGATAACAAGCTTAGATGGATTATTGGTTTCCGTAGCTTCTAACTCAGACGCTATCGATCATTTCGAGGAAGTGATGGCTAACGAAATTCCTATCGTTTTTTTCGATCGGGTTGTTAATAATATTGAAGCTTCTAAAGTAATGCAAGATGATTATAACGGGGCATTTGAAGGTGTAGAGCATCTGATTAATAATGGCTATCAAAAAATCGCTCATATAGCTGGTCCTATTGGGCTCACATTTACTCAAAATCGTTTAAAAGGCTATATAGATGCAATGACTAAACATCAACTTCCAATTCATGAAGACTGGATTATTCATTCTGGTTTCTCTCAGGAAGATGGAAAAAAAGATGCTGAAAAGCTTATGGAATGTCAAGATAAACCAGATGCTATATTTGCCGCAAATGATCGCAAAGCCATAGGCGCCATGATGTTTTTAAAAAGTAAGGGTATAGAAATTGGAAAACAGGTTGGAGTTATAGGTTTTACCAACGATCCCTCATCAGAAATTATCTCTCCATCTTTAACTACTATTGCCGAACCGGCTCTGGAAATAGGAAGAAAAAGCTGCGAGCTACTTTTGAAACATATCACCAAAACTTATTTTCATCCTCAGGAAGTAGTTTTCCCTGGTAGACTGATAGTCAGAGAATCCAGTGTAAAAAAGTCTTAATTTAGTATCGGGTATTTAGTATCAAGACTGAGGTGAGATTAATTCATTAGTCATTAGTCCTTAATCTTTACTCCTCATTCATTAATAACTAGTGTCGTGTCAACGATAAAATGTCATATGTGTTTGTCATCCTGAACAATGTCATTAAGTTAAGCATATCGTTATGTTAAACTAGTAATACGTTCAACAAGTAAAGCTTAGATACAAACAGCAAACTTGCATGTGAGACCTTTCGTTGCACTCAAGGTGACGCAAAATTCCTTAACTTAATAGCATTGCACCCTGAGGTTCCCGAAGGGTCATTCGCAGAGGCTTCGATCCCGAAAAGTCGGGAAGCCTGACAAAATATAGTTGACAGGACACTAGTTCATTAGTCATTAGTAGATTTTACTATCAACCATAGACTATGAACTATCGACCATAGACTATCGACAACCAGACTTCCGTCTCCCGACTTCGGACCTCTAACTTTTTCATTAAACATTTGCCTGAGGCATCCCTTTGGGAAAAAACTGAGCATTAAACATGATTAGTCATTTGTGCCTGTATTCCGACAACGGTATCGATAACGTTCTCGCTATTTTATTCAATAAAAGGTATCTAAACCTTGTTTTCTATTTAATACATTTGAGAAACAAGCTCATAAAAAGCCTATTTGTAAGATCATTTTAGCAACCTAAAATTATAAATATGAAGAATAACCGTAGAGAGTTCCTGAAGTTTACCGGATTAGCCGGAGCAAGTATTGCCGGTTCAAGTTTATTGCAAGGTTTTACCAATCCAGCAAACTTAAAATCGAATCATGTATTTGCGGAAAATCTTTCCGGATCTCAAACATTCAATATGTCTGGTTATGCAGCTCCAAAACTAGAAACAGTAAGGGTTGGTTTTATAGGTGTTGGAAATCGTGGAGCCGCTGCTGTTTTCAGAGTTTCTCACATAGAAGGAGTAGATATTAAAGCAATATGCGATATCAGGCCTGAAAAAGCCAATGCTGCTAAACAAAGACTGAATGGCAGCAAACATAACCCTGCTATATATACTAACAAGGAAACTGAATGGAAAAAGCTTTGTGAACGGGCCGACATAGATCTTGTTTATATTTCTACACCATGGCATCTGCACACACCTATGGCTGTTTATGCTATGAACCACGGGAAACATGTTTGTGTTGAAGTGCCGGCAGCAAAAACCATAGATGAATGCTGGGAATTGGTAGAAACGTCTGAAAAAACTAAAAAGCATTGTATGATGCTTGAAAACTGTTGTTACGGATTCTTCGAGTTATTAACTCTAAATATGGCCAGACAAGGTTTCTTTGGTGATATTATACATTGTGAAGGTGCGTATATCCACGATTTACTGGAGGGAAATTTTTCCAAAGAAAAGTATTGGGAACAGTGGCGTTTAAAAGAGAACCTTCGTAATGGAAACCTCTATCCTACCCACGGGCTTGGTCCGGTAAGCCAGATTATGAATCTAAACCGTGGCGATAAAATGGATTATCTGGTTTCCTTGTCGTCTAATGATTTTATGATGGGGAATATGGCAAGGGAGCTGGCACAAACAGATCCTTCATACAAGCCTTATGTAAACAAGTCTTTCAGAGGAAATATGAATACCAGTATTATTAAAACCAGCAAGGGTAGATCATTAATGATACAGCATGATGTAACTTCTCCACGCCCCTACTCACGTATACATTTAGTAAGCGGGACTAAAGCTTCTGCACAGGGATTTCCTCTTCCAGAAAAGATTGCTATCGGACATAAGTGGGCTACCGATGAAGAATTTAAAGCTTTACAGGAAAAATACAGACCAGAGATATCTAAAAAAATTGGAGACATAGCCAAGAAGTTTGGTGGGCATGGAGGTATGGATTTCATTATGGATTGGAGAACAATCGACTGTCTCCGAAACGGGATTCCATTTGACATTGATGTTTATGATACTGCACTTTGGAGTGCTCTCGGACCACTTAGTGAACAATCTGTGAATAACAGGTCAAATTCTATTGATGTACCCGATTTTACAAGAGGAAAATGGCAAACTAACGAACCTGTTGACGTTAAACTACTCGCGGGAGGCAATACAGGAGTACTACCTAAAAGAGGCAGTAATACAACATTTTAATATTTTTTAACAAATAATTTTTTAATACATGAAAATCACTATTTCTGAAAACCCGTCTAAACTTGGCGAGGTTGCAGGGAAATATGCGGCCGATTTAATCAAAAAAACGATTGAAGAAAAAGGGCAGGCAAACGTTATACTTGCGACAGGAACCAGTCAGTTCGAGACAATCAATCAACTCATTAAAGAAGGCATAGACTGGAGTAAAGTTGTTATGTTTCATCTTGATGAATACATAGGCTTACCGGTAACAGAACCTGCTAGCTTTAGAAAGTATTTAAAAGAGCGCTTTTTAGATAAGGTTTCTCCGTTAAAAGAAGCTTATTTAATTAATGGTGAAGTAAATGCCGAAGAAGAAATCGCAAAATTAAAAGCCCTTATTGAAAAACATCCTATTGATGTTGCTTTAGTTGGGATTGGTGAAAATGGTCACTTAGCATTCAACGATCCTCCGGCAGACTTTGATACTGAAGAACCGTATTTAATTGTTAACCTTGACGAACAATGCCGTCAACAACAATTTGGCGAGGGTTGGTTTACTTCTATAGACGAAGTTCCTGCACAAGCTATCAGCATGTCTGTAAAACAGATTATGAAATCTAAACATATCATTTGCTCTGTACCAGACGAGAGAAAAGCTAAAGCAGTAAAAGATAGTTTAGAAGAAAGAGTAAGCAACCTGTTTCCGGCAAGTATCTTACAGTTACATCCAAATTGCAGCTTCTATTTAGATAAAGCTTCAGCTAGTTTACTATCTTCGGTTGCAGAAGCAAAAGAAGCATAATCTAAAGTATAAACAGATGAAAAAGAACATCCTGTTAAGCCTTTTCGCATTTGCCTTGTCCGCCAATATATTTGCCCAGGACAAGGCAAATTTGTTTAATCCGGTTCCATTAAACGGTATTCCTTTAGCCCAGATTTTTGACAATCAGATAAAAGACAAATCCCTATATCAGCAGAACCAAAATAAAGTATATTATATCTGGGGTTCACGTCTGGCTCAACAACCTGCTGGGGTTACAGGCAGTAAATATTTTCCATCTATCCGTAATCCGGACAGAAAATTGGATATCAAATGGTATCAGGAAAATCACCCCGACTGGATCATGTATCAGGAAGACAAGAAAACTCCCGCATATGGATACATTTATAGCTATGGAGGACTCGTACCGTTAGATGTTTCTAATCCAGAAGTACGTGAATTTTATCTGCAGAAGTTTATTCTTCCGGCAGTAAATTCCGGATATAAAATGGTCGCTATGGATAATGTTGATCTGGGTAACTGGCCAAAAGCAGTTGGCAGATATTCTGAAGGAAAATGGGTGCAACTATATACTGGCCAAAGAAACGATCCTGCTTTCCATAAAAGTATGATTGAGTGGATGCAATTTTTAAAAGAAAGATTGAATCCTTTAGGTGTAGCTGTAGTAGCCAATATTAAAGCCACCACAGCACCTGAAAATGTAGTGCTAAATACTATTAACGCCGTTGACGCCTGGTTAGATGAGAATGGTTTTGTACATAGAGGTATAAAAATAACCGATAAGAAATGGGAAGAAGCTATAGCTATTATCAATAAAATAGCTTCTGAAAAAGGTTATATTTCTATTAACCAACTGAAAGGCGAAAGTGCCGCAGACTGGCCAAAAGACCAGGTAGAATACGCCATTGGCAGTTATTTATTGAGCAGAGGTCCTAAAAGCCTTTTAGCGATGGTAGGTTATACAGATAAAACCATTTATCATCATTATCTGTACAGGAAGGAAATGGATACTGATATTGGTGAGCCTGTAGCTGAGCCCGTGAAGCTGGATTCGGGCTTATGGCTTCGAAAATTTTCAAAAGGAATAGTTATTGTCAATTCATCCTCAAAAGAGACCCGTTCTTTCAACCTTCCCAAAGGGAACTGGAAAACTTTAGATGACGATAGTTTAAAAGGAAACATTACCATTCCTGCTGCTTCGGCAAAAGTTCTGTCGATCAAATAAGCAGACAATTTCAGGAAGATTGTTTCATTAATACTTTACATCTTTTTGCTCAGGGTCTTCATTCAGAAAGACCCTGCTTGGACAGGTAAACAATACAACCTCGCTTATCCCCTCATCCGGCTTTCAGCCACATTCTCTCTCATGGAGAAGGAGAATGCGAAAATTAATATTACTACTACATGCCAGCTTGCACTACCTTTCCTATAATCGCCTTCTACCTCTGGGAGAAGGTGCCCAAAGGGCGGATGAGGGTTAATCTTTATATGTTTTAAATTCGGAGTTGGGAAACTCCGTTTTATTAATCAGCTTAACTTTACAGTAAAGGGTAGGATCTCTAATATATACTCCTAAGCTTTATTAAGTGCTACTATGTTGGGGATTTCTCTTCATTCTTCATCGAAATGACGTGGCGAAGGGATTGACAGTAGTTATTTGCATATACTTATTTTCTTCGCCCTAAGTTTGCGCAGGGTCTTCATTCAAAAAGCCCCTGTTTTGCAATATAATAAATCAGGATAGCGACAATAATTCCCGTTCCGGGACAGCGGTCTCTCCAAGGGAAACCTGCGACAAAGAAAAATACTTAGGTCCTCAGCAGCAAACATAAAACAACAACTGGTCAGAGAAGACAAATGGCCATCATCCAACCTTGCTACTCCCACTATACTAGCACTTTACTCCCAGTATACTCCCACCTTAATACCACTTAGACAATTCCAGAATCATATGATAAGTTATTTTAGAAACAATCCTCTTGTCATATTCCCTTATCCCACACTCCTTCGGGACTTCTTTGGAAAAACAAAAACATTAATAGAAGCAGTACCGAAGCAATAGCGAACCAAGCCTATACCAAGTCCAGTACATCAACGGAGTTTAGCGGACTTTCATGGACTTTTGCGGACTTTCACAGACTTCGGATGGTTTTATGAAATAAGGTGGTGTAATTTTCAATAACGAAAACTAAATATAGACATCAATATCCAATAATAAAAATCAGGATAGCGACAATAATTCCCTTCCGGAGCAGCGGTTTCTCCAGGAGGAACCGCGATAAATAAAAACGCGTAGGTACTGTGACAACTCTGTAGTAAACCAGAACTGAATCCTGTCTACCCTAACTGTACCTTTATTCCAACCATCATCACAGCTGACTTAAACTCTTTTGGTTTGCGCAGGGTCTTCTCCCTGAAAGACCCCGCTTGGACAGTATAACAAACCCGGACAGTGACAAATAATTGCCGTCCGAGCAGCGGTCCCTCAAAGAGGACCCTGCGATAAAGGAAATCCTTTTTGAACATATCGCAAAAAAGGAAAACCCAATGATAGAGAAGTTTAACGGTTAAAAGAAATTATAAGTTTGCGCAGGGCCTGCGACAAAGAACTGATTACCAAAATGATATTCAATTATGAAACATGCTGCGTAGCGCTAAATTACTTAAGATACTCTGTTACAGCTAGCTTCTGCTCTTTCATAGATTTTGCCGCTAATTCTGCAATCTTTCTTGCACCTTCAACACATAAATGGCTATCATCCTTTTTACCTTCCGGCAACTTGGAAAAACGTCCCGGTTCTATATGCAAAAACAGTTCTTTAGATTTCTCTATGCCATAGTTTTGAACCAATTCGGCGCTTAATTTATTAAGATCTACCAAAGGAACATTTAATTCTTTTGCAACAGCAAGTACAGCAAGTATGTAATCGCCATATGTATCTACCAGTTTACCATTCTTATCGAATTTACGCCTAACAATAGAAGTAAATAATATAGGATTAGCGCCAAGCTTTTTCGACTCGTTTACATAATTTATCAGGTTTTGCTTATAGGTAGTCCAGGGATCAGTATGGCGTAAAGTATCTGGTTTTTGATCATTTCCTCCAAACATGATGAATACATAATCTCCAGGTTTTATCTGCGCTTTTACTTTATCCCAAAATCCCTCAACTCTAAAACTTTTCGAACTCCTTCCACTCCGGGCCGCATTGTTAATCCTGACACCAGGTTTAACAAATTCCGGCATCATTTGCATCCAACCTCTAATCGGGTAGCCTTCTCCTCCAAATTTATTAAGGTAACTCTCCTCAAAATTACACATGGTAGAATCTCCTATAGAGTGAATTACAGGTGTTTCTTTATACCATTTAAAAGCAAACAGTGCTATTAAGACTATAAATGCATATTTAATTCCTGTTTTTCTCATTTTACAAGGTATTTAGCTAATGGACTTTTTATTTCTTTAAGGCCTTGTGTGGCTAATTCTGCAACTTTAAGAGCGCCTGCTTCGCATAAATGGGTATCGTCTTTCTTTCCTTTAGGAAGTTTAGCTGTAATGCCCGGCTCGACATACATATAGAGTTTTTTTGACTCTTCAGGACCAAGATTTTCCACCAATTCAGTAGTTTTTTTGTTTAAATCAATTAAAGGTACATTCATTTCTCTTGCAAGATCTCTGACTACCGTAACATATTCACCATGGGTGTCTACCAGCTTTCCACTTTTGTCAAAGTTTCTTCTTACAATAGAAGTCAATAAAATTGGGTTTGCTTTTTTCGCCCTTACTTCATTCACATAGTTTCTGATATTCTCTTTAAAAGTTGTCTGCGGATCTGTATGACGGAGTGTATCTTCTTTTGAATCATTATGTCCAAATTGGATAAATACATAATCGCCTTCTTTTACTCTGTTAATCACTTTATTCCATAATCCTTCGCTTCTGTAAGATCTAGAACTACGCCCGCTTGCCCCTTGATTCACAATATTTATAGATCCATCAAAAAATTGATCTACCATCTGCATCCATCCTCTGCCAGGATAATTATCTGCAGTACTAGCTTTGCTCATTGTAGAATCACCAATAGAATAAAGCGTAATCCTATCTTTTTGCATATTGAATCCACACACAATTAAAAAGATTCCAATAAAAATCAGCTTTCTATCAAACTTACTCATCATAAAACATTTAGGTTATTATTAATTAACTACTTAAATATCGGATACCTGATTCAAAAACCCGAAAAAAGTACCAGGAGATTGTTTCAAAATCGCCGATAACGTTATCGATAGCGTTTCCGAGAACGCTTGCATTAATTTTTTGGCCGTTTTAAATCACTTCCTCGTCAGAAAAATGTAATCTTGTTTTAACACACAGAGGACTGGCGGGCAGTATCAAAAAAACACAGGAATAAAAAACCTTTGTTTTCAAGTCTTTAAATAATTGATAACCTATAAACTTATATATGATGCTAAAACTGCTTAAATTTATCGTTGTACTGGTCATTAGCAGCTCGGGGTTGCTTCATGCTCAAACCAAAATAAAGGGTAAAGTACTGAGTAAAGGTGACAAAGAACCTTTAATTGGTGCCAGTGTAGGCATAAAAGGTGATACACAGGGTACATTAACCGACCAAACAGGCAGCTTTACTTTAAATATTCCTGCCGGAAAAACCAATGTTGTATTGGTTGCCAGATATATTGGCTTTATTCCGCAGGAAGTGTCTTTAAAGGAACAAATAGAAATCAATTTCTTACTGGAAGAAGAAGCTTTACAGCTTAAGGAAGTGGTTGCAATTGGTTATGCAACTATTGAACGTAAAGATTTAACTGGTTCTGTATCTTCTATCAATGAAAAGCAGCTTAAAGATATACCTATAAATTCTGCAGCCGAGGCGCTTACCGGCCGTCTCGCCGGAGTTCAGGTAACTACATCAGAAGGAAGTCCTGGAGCAGAAGTACAAATAAAGGTGCGTGGAGGAGGTTCAATAACGCAAAGTAACGATCCTTTATACATTATAGATGGTGTACAGGTAGAAGACGGTTTAGCGAGCTTATCCCCTCAGGATATTGCTTCTGTAGATGTTCTAAAAGACGCATCGGCAACTTCCATCTACGGAGCCAGAGGCGCTAACGGAGTAGTCATTATTACCACTAAAGGCGGTAAAGAAATGAAAACCCAGGTAAATTACAATAACATATTTGGTATAAAAACCCTCGCCAATAAGCTGGATGTGATGAAACCCTATGATTTTGTTCTTTACCAATACGAACGTTCCAGAGGATTAAGCAATACTGAAACTGCCTTTGAAACCAGATATGGTACATGGGATAACATAGAACAATATAAACAAACTCCGTTTATAGATTGGCAGGAAAGAACTTTTGGCAATGATGCCTTTATGCAGACTCATAATGTAAGTATCGTTGGCGGAACCAAAGCAACACAATACAACCTGAGTGTAACCAGCAATAACGATGACGGGATTATGCTTAACTCCGGATTCGACAGAAAACTGGTAAATTTCAGATTCGACAATCGGGTAAGCAATAAGCTAAGAGTTGGCTTTAACGTAAGGTATACTAAACAAAATATTTTAGGAGCCGGTACTTCTGATGCAGGAGCCACCACCTATAATATGCTTCGACATACGGTTAAATACATGCCATTAAACATAGGCAATCTTTCGGAAGATGAAATAGACGAAAGTTATTATGAAGATACCAACACCGGAAATGCCATTGGTATCATCAATCCTGTTGCGTTAAGCAATGCCCAGTACCGAAACAGGGAAATGCAAATTACCAACCTTAATGGATACCTTAACTATAGCTTTAACAAACTTATCTCTTTTAGAAGCACATTGGGTGTTAATTATAACAGGCAAACGACGGAAAATTTCGAAGAGGGTATCACGTCACGGTCGAGGGTACTGGGAGCCCGTTTACCAATGGCAGGTGTACGTGATGCAGATAAAAACAGCCTCAATTTTTCTAATGTGTTAACATTAACTCCTAAAAAAATTAACGGTCACAAAGTAGACATATTATTGGGTAACGAGTTTTACAACATAGATTATAAAAGTTCGGAAGTACAATTGAAAAACTTTCCAGAAGGAATTACAGCTGAAAAAGCGTTAGGGCAATTATATCTGGGAACTTTACTGACCACACCCGTACTTTACCCTTTAACATACCAATCTGCAACAAGAACACTATCATTCTTTAACCGTACCAATTATAGCTATAAAGATAAGTTTCTGGCGACCTTCAGTTTTAGAACAGATGCTTCTTCAAGATTTGCAGAAGGTAACAGATGGGGTTATTTCCCTTCTGGTTCTGTTGCGTGGCGAATCTCGCAGGAAGATTTCATGAAAGATATCCCACTAATTTCTGATATGAAGCTACGCCTGAGCTACGGTTCTTCTGGTAACGATCGTATAGATGACTACCTGTTCATGAACGTATATACTGCGAGCGCAAAATATGCGCTGAATGAAGAGATTATCCCGGGCTATGCTGTAGAGAATCTTGCCAATAAAAATCTGGTATGGGAAACCACCGTTTCGAAAAACATCGGATTAGATCTCTCTTTATTAAGAAACCGCATACAACTTACGGTAGATGCCTATCAGAACAAGGTACACGATTTATTAATCCTGGTTCCAATTCCATCTACATCTGGTTTTCCTAAACAATTGCAAAATATAGGCAGAACGGCTAACAAAGGGTTGGAATTCCAGATTTCGGCCACTCCGGTAATCAATAGAAACTTTAGCTGGAATGCTAATTTCAATATGGCTTTCAATAGAAATAAAATTGAGAAAATATCGGACAGGCAAAACTCCTATTTTGAAAACTCCGGCTTCGGTATATCCGGTCAGCCAGCGGATTATATCGTTCAGGTAGGACAACCTGTAGGTTCTATGTATGGTTTTGTATCTGATGGCTTTTATACTACAGATGATTTTGATTATGATGCTGCAACTTCAAGATATACGCTAAAAGCAGGTGTAACAGATGTTTCTGGTGCTATTGGTATTGCTCAACCGGGTTGGATGAAACTGAAAGATCTGGATGGCAACAATGTCATTGATGAGAATGATAAAACTATTATCGGAAATGCAAATCCCAAATTTACAGGAGGACTAAACCAGCAGTTCACTTATAAAAATTTCGACATGAGCATTTTTGTAAATTTTGTTGTTGGTAATGATGTATATAATGCCAACAAAATAGAATTTACAAATGCCTACAGTTCCTATGCCAACTCTTTGGATATGGTTTCCAATCGCTGGAAGACCATCGATCAAAATGGTAACAGGATACAACAGGTAGAAACTATTGGTGGTCAACAATATGTAACCGGGGTTGCACCTGAAATATTATCAGAGGTAAATAAAAATGCTTCTATGTGGATGCCAATTAGCGGTACAGGAGCATGGTACCCTACATCATGGGCAATGGAAGATGGATCTTTTTTAAGAATAAATAACATTACGCTCGGTTATACCCTCCCTACAAAACTTGTAAATCGTTTCAAAATTAATAAACTAAGGGTGTATGGAACAGTCAATAATCTGGCAGTATTTACCAATTACTCGGGCTATGATCCGGAGGCAAACACCAGAAGAGCTATACCTGTAACACCTGGAGTAGACTACGCAGCTTATCCACGCAGCAAGACATTCATATTCGGACTTAATCTCTCATTATAAAATTGATTCATAATGAAAAGAAAAACTTATTCGTATCATTTTATAGCACTAGGCTGCTTGTTAATGATTACAACGACTTCATGTAAAAAATATTTAAACTCAGATCCTTCTTCTGCTTTTGATGAAAGTTACGTATTCAGTACAGTTCCCAATGCAACAAGTGCAGTTTTGGGGGCTTATGACAGACTTGCAGGATTACAGGCATACGGGAGTCGTTTAAGTTTAATGTATCCTTACGACAATGACGAGATGGTAGGCGTATTAAATACTACAGCACCAGATAACAGCTCAAGAGATTTATCAAGGTATAATGTACAACCAACCAATGCGCAACTGAAATTACCTTTCGAACAATTGTATTCGGGAGTAGAACGGGCTAATAGCTGCATTAAGAACATTCCTGCTATGACATTATACCAAAATGGTTCTGAAGAAGAGAAGAAACAACTAAGAAGGCTGCATGGTGAGGCGCTGACTTTAAGAGCTCAGTTCTATTTAGAATTGGTCAGAAACTGGGGAGATATCCCCGCTCCTTTTGAGCCATCTATAGACCAGCCAGATTTATTTTTGGGAAGAACCGACAGAGATACCATTTATGACAGACTCATTGCCGACCTGGAAAAGGCAGCCGAGCTGGTACCCTGGAGAACTGAGGTAGCTTCTGACGAAAGAATAACAAAAGGTGCTGTGAAAGCACTAAGAGCAAGACTGGCACTTTACAGAGGCGGCTATTCTTTAAGGAGAGCTTCGGGAATTATGGAACGCAGACCCGATTACTTAAAATACTACAAGATAGCAAAGGATGAATGTTTTGACATTATGCAACGCCGTGATCAGCATACCCTTAACCCAAGTTTCGAAGCTGTATTTAAAGACGGTATTGATTCTTATCAAATAGACTCTTACGGGGAAGTTTTATTTGAAGTAGCTATGGGTCGCGAAACGGATAGTAACATTGGTTATTATGACGGTCCAAGATTTTACGTTCCGGGAAGCTCATCCTTATTAGGTAATGGTCAAATAAGAGTTATACCTACTTATTTTTACGATTTTGACTCTTTAGATGTAAGAAGAGATGTTACCTGTGCTCCTTATTACAACAGCCCTGAATATTATAAAACGGTGCAACCATTGCTAAATATGACCAGTGGAAAGTTCCGTTCGGACTGGATTACTCCAAGATTAAGCTCCGCAATACAGGCTACAGGGTTAAACTGGCCATTAATAAGGTTTTCTGACGTTTTACTCATGTTTGCCGAAGCTGAGAACGAGATAAATAACGGACCAACTGCAGATGCTATAGCTGCTTTTGAAGAGGTGAGAAAAAGAGGATTTGGTGGAAACAGCTCTTTAATAGGAACTACCCCAACTACTAAGAACGAATTTTTTGAAGCCATTATTAACGAACGATCTTTTGAATTTGGTGGAGAAGGCATTAGAAAATATGACCTGATCAGGTGGAACCTCTTAGGCCAGAAGATTACTGAAACAAGAGAAAAATTGACTAAAATGAGGCTTAAACAGGCTCCTTATAACAACTTACCGCAGTATATGTATTACAAACCATCGTCTACGCAAGTTATATGGAGCCATTCTTTATACAAACCAACTCCAACACCTGCACCTACAGGTTTTACCAGAGTTAACTGGATGGTAGCCCTGACCGATACATGGATTACTAACGTAGCCCAATTGTTTCAACCAAATCATAGCGAACTATATCCATTACCTCAATCAGCTACTGATACAAACCCCAATCTGAAGTAAGACTAGGGTTAATAGTAAATTTAAAATAATAATCCGGTAGGATAACAAACTACCGGATATATATGCCAATTATAACACTACCCTAACCGTCTATAAGGTTGGAAAGGGAAATTTTACACCTATAATTTCTAATCACACACTTAAATATGACCAGTTATGAAAAGAAATTTACCTATCCTGCTTACAATTTTGTGCTTTTCTTTTCACAAAATACAAGCTCAAACAGCCGCGAATGCTTTATGGTCGCTTACCAGTAATCAAAATGCAGTATCAAACGGTTCTGTTACTGCAGCCAGTCAGCTATTACATACGCTGAATCATTTTGATTATATCAGCGGAGGTGAAAGAACTATTCCTTCAGGAAATACCTGGCCCGCAGAAAGTTCGTATAATGCTACGCGGTACATGGAATATGCCATAGCACCTGCAAGTGGTTACACATTCAATATTTCGGAGATTGAAGCATCATTGAGTTTCAACGGATCTGGTGCAGGCAGGGCAAGCATTTTCTGGTCGAAAGATAAGAGCAATTTCACACCTATATCCGGTACCATTATACTTAATTCATCTTCCACTCCTACCCTTTATAAGTTCGATAATCTTAACATGAATATCCATGATGGAGATACCTTGTATCTTCGCATTTTTCCATGGACTACATCTGTTATTGCCGGAAAATATCTTGTTGCTAAAAACATTAAAATTACCGGAACTACCAACGTAGCCCCGCAGGTTACCTGGTCTTTGACAACGAACCAAACCGCTATAGCTTCGGGCAATATCATTGCACATAATCAAAAACTGAACAATCTTACGATTAATAACTATATATCGGGCAATGGCGGACAACGGGTTTTACCTGCTTCAGGTACATGGCCGGCTGAGTCTGTTCCAAACACCAACAGATTTATTGAATACAAAATCAGCCCTTCAAATGCTCATGACATGACCATTAAGGAGCTAAGTATTCCGCTGAGCTTTAACTCATCTTCCTATGCACATGCCAGAATAGCCTGGTCATCAGACAGTGTTAATTTTACAAACTTAGCTACCGATATTTCTGTTGCTACGGGTTCGGTTCCTGTAGAGCATAAATTTGAAAATCTCCATATCGAAATCCCTTTTGGAAAGACCTTCTACTTAAGAGTATACCCATGGGCAACATCGTCTATAAGCGACAAATATCTTGTTGCTAAAAATGTCAGGATAAAAGTCCAGACGAATATAATTTCGCAAATAGCATTTCCTGAAGCCGAGGGTGGTGGAAGAAATGCATCTGGTGGCCGGGGCGGAAAAATATACTATGTTACTAATCTGGATAATTCCGGAACGGGTAGTTTACGTGACGCGGTGAGCGAGGGCAACAGAACTATATTATTTAAGACTTCGGGTACTATATTTCTTGAAAGCCCTATTGTCATTCAGAAAGATAACATTACGATTGCCGGACAAACTGCTCCCGGAGATGGCATCTGTTTAGCCAATTACGGTCTGGCTATCAGCGCTAACAACGTTATCATCAGATATTTAAGATCCCGCCCCGGAGACATAATTACCCGTCCGGGTGATTCTACTAAAACGGTAGATGCCATGTACAATGCATTTGGTACACCTATACAAAATCCCTTTCGAAATATTATTGTAGATCATTGCTCTCTAAGCTGGTCTACAGACGAGGCAGCTTCTTTCTATGCTATTGCAGACTTTACATTACAATGGAGTATCATTAGCGAAAGCTTATACAGAGCTGCGCATCCAAAACCAACTCCGCATGGATATGGAGGTATATGGGGAGGTCAGAACGCTTCTTTTCACCACAACCTATTGGCCAGCCATAGTAATCGTAACCCCAGATTTTCCGGAAGCGAGAATAACGAACAGCCAGAACTGGAATATGTGGATTTCAGGAACAATGTCATTTTCAATTGGTACGGAGGAACTTACGGTGGAATTGGGGGACATCAGAATATGGTAAATAACTATTATAAAGGTGGTCCTGCTACAGCAGGTACATTTCGAAAAAAGCGTATTTTAAGCTACAGTAACGTTACCACTATTCAGCATGGAAAATTCTATATAGATGGTAATTATGTAAACGGATTTCCTGATGTTACTACAGATAATTGGACCGGAGTTGACATAGCCTCTGGTATACCTGTAGATTCGATAAAAGTAACTACTCCATTTAGTTATACTGCCGTTAATACCCAAAGCGCAACAGATGCTTATTCATCTGTACTTAATAGTGCCGGAGCAATATTGCCAAGACGAGATACAGTAGACAGGCGTATCGTGAAAGAGGTACAAACGGGTGTTGCTACTTTTGCAGATACCAGCTTCTCTGTTTCGGGAATGGATTCTCCGTCGGGTATCATTGACAGCCAAACTACTGTTGGTGGCTGGCCAACGCTTAATACGACAATCTATCCTAAAGATAGCGATAATGACGGTTTACCTGACTGGTGGGAAGCGAAACAAAATGGAAACAGCACAGACTCTACCAGCGTAAACCGCAATGCATACGCTACTGATGGATATACATTTTTGGAAAAATACATTAACAGTATTCCCTCTCCGGACCAACAGGTAGTTTTTGAAAATGTAAACGGTGCCAGACTCAATAATAGTGATACTGTTCAAGTTAGTTTTAACGTTGATTGGGCAAAAGATCAGTATAAATTCGAGCTGTACCGTTCTACTGATAACAATACCTTCAGTAAGATTAAGGAGATCAATGGTGATATCAACAAGACCAATTACTTCTTTCAGGATATATTTTCTACCGAAGCTCCTGTTTATTACAAAATAGGCAGTATCAGAAATGACCATACCGGAAGTATTTTTTATAGTAATACTATTGAATTACCGAGCGAAGAAAGTACACTTTCTATAAAAGCCTTATCACCGGAAACAAAAAATCAGATACAGAACAATCTAATCAGTTTATATCCAAATCCGGCAGAAAGCCATATATCCGTAAAACATACTTCATCTGATGCAAATACAGAGATCATCATATTTGATTTATTTGGAAGAATAGTTAAAAAGTATTTCCCAAACCTCAACAGTACCGTAAGCACTATTGATATAACAGACTTGCCTACCGGGCCTTATGTTATCAGATTTCAGAATAGTTCAAAGCAACAAAAAATTCTTTTCATCAAAAACAAACAGATATGATTTACAACACAAAAACCAGCATTCTATTATTGTTTACCTTCATTTTAATGATAATCAACACGTTTGCACAAGAACAGGTCATTTGGAAATTAGACAATAATACAGAAGCCAGTACAACAGAAAAAATAAAAGCAGATGCGCAGAAATTAAAGAATCTGAAAGTAGTGGGATACATCTCTTCAGGAGCGCAAAGGACAATACCTGAAGACCTGAACTGGCCGTCAGAAAAAACCGCAAATAAAAACAGATATCTTGAGTATGCTGTAAAGTCGGTTCAAGGCAAAAAGCTTAAAATCCAAGAAATTAAGATTTCATTGAGCTTGAACTCATCATCGGCAGGAATGGCTAATATCGAATGGTCTACTGATGGAGTCATATTTTCCAATTTATCAGAAAACATAAAATTGGCAGCAGGATCTGTTCCTGAAACACATCAGTTTAATAATTTAAATATTGAAATACCTGAAAATGAGACTTTTTTTCTACGCATTTATCCATGGACCAGAAATCCTATAAGTAATAAATATCTGGTATCAAAAGATATCATTATTAAAGGTGTCTTTTAAACACATGGCCTGTATCATAAAAAATTAAAGTGTTTAACCTTAAATCACTAACATGAAAAAATTATTTACAATTGTTGCATTTGTTTTTTCGGCTATTTATTTAGTCAATGCGCAAACTCCAGAAGCAGGAGATTACCGCTCCAAAGCATCAGGAGATTGGAATACTGTTTCTAACTGGGAAACTTATTCAACCAGTTCAGGCTGGACCAACGCAGGTTCAAAACCCGGAAGCTCCAGAAATGTTACTATAAAAAACGGAACCACAATTACGTTATCTACAACTAACACCTGCAAAAACCTTACAATTGAAAATGGTGGTACATTGGATGCCACAGTAAGTAGTTCAATCCGGGTAGGTGGCGTTTCAGCTATGAACGCGACTCTTCAAAATGATGGGACATTAGGCAATACATCTTCAAATTCTTTATTAATAGTTGAAGTTCCTACAACTGCGGCAAGTTTAACTATACAAGGTACTGGCGTTACACAGGTAGCCCGATTAAGGTTTTTAGGAAACAACACGCAGCCTGCTAGTGTTTTAACCATCGATCAGGACGTAACAATTGTAGCGGAGAATTCAGCTGCTTTTTCTGCATTTATAAATAGTGGTAATAGTATTACTGATAATTATACCATTACAATAAATGCAGGTAAAACTGTAAAATTGTTAAATCCGAACACATATTTTCATTCATCTAGTACTGCCACTGCAGTAACCGGCGGAAATTATACTTATAATGTTTTAGGTACATTAGATTTATCACAAACAACTGTAAATGCTAATATAGTTCCCAATTCAGACAATAATTTATCAACAGTCACATTAAATGTTTCAGGTTTACTTAAACTCGGTACAGGCTTAAACCTTATCAACTCCTCTCCTTCCGGAAGCAATGACGGAAAAGTTGTCATCAACATAAACAATGGCGGAGTTATTGATGCTACTAAAACTACAACACTTACTACCGGAGACAATTATTTCAGATTGGCAGGAAATGGTTCGCTCAAAAGAAAAGTTGACAATAGTGATGTCCTGTTTCCTATCGGCTTACAATCAGGATCTTCTGCTAATTCTGTCATTTTAAATAATTCTGGTACAGAGACAAGTTTCGCTGTTAATCTTGCGGGTACATTTGATGTGAATCCGGCCAGTACACAGGTTGTTAACAGACAATGGAATATCACAGCGGAAGATGCAGGTACAAATACCAATATTAAACTTAACTGGAAAGCCGCCGATCAAGGTTCGGGATTCGATCTTTTGCAAGGTGTATCTTTAGCCAAATTAGATGGAAGTTCGTGGACTCCTATTGCAACTTCATTAACTACAGGTCCGGATGCATCGGGCTTTTATCAGGCTGAACATTCGGGAATTACTTCTTTTGGTAGTTTTTCTTTACAGAATACCTCTACTTTGCCTTTAGACTTTGTAAATTTCAGTTTAGCTCTTGAAAAAAACAAAGTATCTCCTATAGTTGCCCTAAACTGGATTACAGCTAATGAAAAAAACACGAAAGACTTCTTAATTGAACGCGGTACTGATGGAAATAACTTTATCTCTGTTGGAACAATATCTTCTAAAAATACTGCTGGTTTGAATTATTACAATTTTAATGACAATTCGCCTTCTTATGGTACTAATTATTACCGTTTAAAACAGACAGATAACGATGGTAAATTTAGTTTTAGCAAGATTTTAAGTATAAATATTGATAACAAAATTGATTTAGTTACCTACCCTAATCCTTCTTCAAAAGATTTATATATTTTGTATCCGGCAAAAGCTTTTAATCATACTTTAATTACTATTTCAGACATGACAGGAAAGGTTATCAGGAAAATAGATAATTATGATATCAGTGATTCAAGTAATGTACTCTGCGATATAGAAAACTTAAAATCACAAGTTTATTTGGTAACTGTTTCTAATGCCGTTTTTAGTAAAAGTATTAGGTTTGTTAAAAATTGACATTACGCTTACACTAAATAAAACACATAATAACTACTAATAAAAAACAGTAAAACATACATATATAAATTATTAATACTAAAAAAAAATAAGTAAATAAATTATTTACTTATTTTTTTTTAGTATTATATATCTCATTCAGAAATCGCATTTATAATATCATATTGTGTAATAATTTCTATTTTACCCTGTTCATCTTCAACCAGCACAGCCGCATTTTCTTTATTAATTAAGCCCGATATTCTGTCTATAGAAGTATTCAAGTCTACAAACGGAAAAGTTGCAGTCGTTATGCTTTCTATCTTTGCAGATTTCAGCGAAGGGTTTTCTAATAATGCACTCAGAATATCGCTCTCTGTAATTTTCCCTATCACCATTCCTTGCTGTGTTACCGGAATTTGAGAGATGAACAGCGATTTCATAGTATTTATCGCTTCTAAAACTGTTTTATTTACATCAATGGTCACCATTTCCTGAGGTGTTCTTTTAGCAAGAATGGACTTAGCAGTTAGCTTATCATCTTTCAGAAATCCTCTTTCCCGTAACCAATCGTCATTGAACATTTTCCCCATGTATCGCGAACCATGGTCGTGGAAAATTACAACTACAACGTCATCTTCTTTTAACTTGTCTTTCAGCTGCAACAATCCTGCTATTGCAGCACCTGCCGAGTTGCCAACAAATATTCCTTCTTTGCGGGCAATATCTCTGGTCATCAAGGCCGCATCTTTATCGGTAACTTTTTCAAACAGGTCTATTAAATCAAAATCTACATTTCTCGGCAAAAAGTCTTCTCCTATGCCTTCGGTAATATAGGGGTAGATTTCTTTTTCATCAAAAATTCCGGTCTCTTTATATTTTTTGAATACAGAACCGTAGGTGTCAATCCCCCATATTTTGATATTTGGGTTCTTTTCCCTCAAAAATTTTCCTGCGCCGGAAATCGTCCCTCCTGTACCAACTCCTACTACCAGATGCGTAATTTTCCCTTCTGTCTGATCCCATATTTCGGGTCCGGTTTGCTCATAATGTGCTATAGAATTAGATAGATTATCGTACTGGTTAGGTTTCCATGAATTGGGAACTTCCTTTTCCAACCTGGAAGACACCGAATAATAAGAACGTGGGTCTTCAGGCTCAACATCTGTCGGACAAACAATTACTTCGGCACCAAATGCTTTAAGTGCGTCTACTTTTTCTTTAGATTGTTTATCTGTGGTGGTAAAAATACATTTGTATCCCTTAATAACTGCAGCAATAGCCAGTCCCATACCTGTGTTTCCGGATGTACCTTCAATAATAGTCCCTCCCGGTTTTAGTTTACCACTTTTCTCGGCATCTTCTATCATTTTAACAGCCATACGGTCCTTTATAGAATTTCCCGGATTAGTGGTTTCTATTTTAGCCAGAACAGTGGCCTTAATGTCTTTCGTGACTTTATTAAGCTTCACCAAAGGTGTATTCCCTATGGTTTCTAAAATATTATTGTACCACATATAACAAATTTATCGAATTCCCTCTGGTATTATTCAACACACAAGATGAGTAATTGTTGATTAGACAATTGTATGATTAACACTTTTTGTTTTTACTTTTGAATTTAGAATTATACAAAAATGAAATATAGAATATTAGGTAAAACCGGTCTCGATATCTCTGAAATAAGTCTGGGCACATGGCAGGTTGGCGGAAAGTGGGGCGAGAAATTTAACTATTCCAATGCAGAACAAATCTTAAATCTGGCTATAGACAGCGGAATTAATTTTATTGATACTGCAGATGTCTATGGAGACGGAGAAAGCGAAAAAGCGGTTGGCAAAGTAGTTAAATCCAGATCGGAAGAAATATATATTGCAACCAAATGCGGAAGAAAACTGTCTCCTCACATCAACGAATCGTATACAACAAGCGCTTTACGCAAATGCGTAGAAGATAGCCTGAGCAATATGGGTATAGAATGCATTGATTTAATTCAACTACATTGTCCGCCAACAGAAGTATTTTACAGAGACGAAATATTTGAACTTTTTGACCGTCTTAAGCAAGAAGGAAAAATAAGGAACCTTGGCGTTAGCATAGAAAAAGTGGAAGAAGGGCTAAGAGCTATGACCTATAGCAATGTAACTGCTATACAATTCATTTTTAATATGTTCAGGCAAAAACCTATTGATGAGCTTTTTGCTGCCGCAAAAACCAACAATATTGGTTTAATTGCCCGTGTGCCATTAGCCAGCGGCTTACTTACAGGAAAATTTTCAAAAACTACGACTTTCGAAAAAGAAGATCACCGTTTCTTTAACAGAAATGGCGAGGCATTCGATAAAGGCGAAACTTTTTCCGGGGTTGATTATCAACTTGGGCTTGAAACTGTTGAAGAATTAAAGTCTATTTTCCCTGATGATGAGCTTGCCCTGGTTGCATTGAAATGGATTTTGCAATTCGAAGAAATAAGCTGTGTTATCCCGGGAGCCTCTTCACCTGTACAATTAGAAAACAACCTGAAAGCAGACAACTTACCAAAGCTTTCTGAGGAACAGATGAAGGCTGTAAAAACGCTTTATGAAAATAAAATTAAGAAGCAGGTTCATCATTTATGGTAAAGCTGAAAATATAAATAGGTGTCCAGAAATTATTGAACCGGACACCTATTTATTTCTTTTTGTCAATATCTATTTCGATGCAGACTTTTCAGTTATTTTATTAAAGTAATCGTAATAAACGGCTCCGTATATTTTTGAACCATCATCTCCGGTTCTCACGTGGCACCCATCACCACTCCAGGTTTTAGTTGAAAATTTGATATGAATCTTGCCAGAAGCAGGTGCGTTCTTAAGAAAAACAAGTTCCATTTTTTGGTTAATTTTTTGATTCGCCCTGACGCCTTCTTTTTGCCAATCCATATTAAGCGCTGTTTTTTTAAGGCCAAAATCTACACCATAAGCATAAGGGTTTCTCACTACGGCATCTGATCCGTATACATTTTTACCATCTACAAATACCTGAAAATTCTGGCGATTTTTGCCATCAAACCCATTTATTTTGGCTTCCATATAACCCGTCAACGGATTAAGCTTTAATGTACTTGCATCCAAAATCACCTCTTTATCCCGGTTTTGAGAATATTGATAGTCGTAAAAAGGTTTAACTTCTAAATTCTCGACTTTTGTTTCTTTAGAAATATCATTCATCAGATCCCAATATCCCCACAGCTCTCTGGCCCCAATAATTGGTAGCGGATTAACCATAGAAGCAATCTGTACTTCTGGCTTTAACTTTCTAATATGATTAACAAATTTTCTAAAGTCCTGCTCGAAAACAGACAGAGATCTAACGCGGATTTCCATTCCTTTGAGCACATCAATACTATTATAAATCAATTCTCCGGGCGTTATAGGTCTGTCAAAAAATATCTGGTGGTTGGCTTCATCATATTTTTTAACCTTTCTCACAATATATTCTTTATTATTAGAATAGTATCCGCCAAGAAATACGTAGTCTCCCTGCTTAGGCGCTGCTTCTATTTTATGATGCTGATCTGCTAAAAATGTAACGCTATTTTCTGTTATTTTATCAATTTTACCTGTCCATTTTTGAAATTTATAAGTATCCGAAGCTTCGGTATATGCTATAGATTTAATGGGTAGTGTTCTAATAGACTGCAATTCCTGCAAAGAAAAATTAGGATATTCGGTATAAAGTTTATATCCTTTTACACTCCAATCATCATTTGGAGTTGTCTCCATATATAAAATGTCTGGCGAGAAGCTTGCAATTTTTTTATAGCTCCGGTGAAAGTCATCCGGATTATTAAAGAATGTTAGTTTCCACCCCCCAATACCTGCATTTTGGAAAGAAAAAAATCTGTTGGTTGCAAAATTGAATATAAAATATGGAAGACCTTTTGCATTCTTATAATTGCCTTTTAGCTTTAATTCTACATTTCGATTTTTAACCTCTTTAAATCTGTAAGTTTTAACAGCTCTGTCATCTGTCTCCCTATAATCAAGGCCACTGGAAACTCTGGTTGGCTTAGTAATATCAAATGATACATCTCCATCGCCAAAAGGACTTTCCAACTCACCTTTATCAGATTTTCCTATTGTAGTTTTCTCGTAGCTGATTTCTTCCCCATAAGAAAAAGAAATAACCAGCTTATCGCCTTTTACCGGAGCATTTTTAAAAGAAATCCAGTGGTGAACTTCCGGATCTCCGTTTTTATCCTTACCATATTTTCTGATTACCAGATAATCTAAGTGCTTAGGAATTTCTCCTCCGCCATAGCCTCCCTGATTATGGTCGCCTTTTAACAGATTATTATTCAGAAGTATCTGATGCCCGAAAGTAAACGCTCTTCCCAAGTCAAATTGTTTGTTTACACCGTCTCCGTTAAACTCTTTTTTATCGGTTCCGATAGGGCTTGCATTCCAATTATTAAAAGTATCATATAATTTGCCATCTATATATAGTTCTATTTCTGAGGCAGAATTATTATCTCTTTCTATGCCCTGTACAATCGTGATTTCATCGCCAACAGTAGAAAATTTGATATTTGAATTTACACCAGTAATTTTCAAAGCCTCTCCTCCAAAATATTTTTGATCGTTAGGCCCATTTAAGTAAGATTTATTTCCTTCTACCTTTACCATTTTAGGTTCTACAGTAGTAGATTTCTTTCTCTGGATATTCAAAATGGCTTCTCTTACTAACCCAGACTGTAAAAAACCACCTCCCCAGGTAACAGAAGATCCTGCGAAACTGATTCGCCAATTCTTAGATGCAACATGTGAGACAGCTGGTTTTTGCTGACTAAAGCCAACAAATGAGCCCAGAATAAATAGCAAAATGATGTGAAATCTCTTGTTCATAATCAGTATGACGTTAACGTTACCGAAAACAATTATATAAATTAATTTTTAACAAAAGAAATCCGATCGCACACTTATTTTAATTGATAACAAGCCTTATACCTATCTGCTTCTTTGCTCTGTTATTATAATTCTATGAAGAAATTAATACATTTGCCTAGTTAAATAAGCAATGTAATGCCGAAAAAGATAGTTCGAATAAAAGATATAGCTTTAAAATCCGGAGTTTCTACAGGTACAGTCGACAGAGTTCTTCATAACAGGGGAAGGGTTTCTGATGATGCAAAACAAAAGGTTTTAGCTGTTATAGAAGAACTTAATTACGAACCAAACCTGCTTGCGAGAGCATTAGGAAATAACAAGGTTTTTGCGATCGCCGCCCTTATTCCCGATGCTAAATTAGATTTCTATTGGGAGGCTCCTGCTTTGGGAATAAAACACGCTGAAAGAGAGTTGAGAGGTTATGGCATCAGCGTAGAACAATTTCTTTTTAATCCATACGATGTTAAGAGTTTTATTAAACAGGCCCAACAAATAGCAGCTAACCATTTTGATGGTGTGCTTGTCTCTCCTATTTTCTATAAAGAAGTTTTGCCTTTTTTAGAAGACTGGAAAAAAAACGGAATTCCCTTTGTATTTTTTAATACGCAAATTCCCGATTTTGGTCCGTTAAGTTATATTGGACAAGATTCTTTCCAAAGCGGACTCGTTGCGGCAAAATTAATAGATAACAGTGTTTCTGATGGATGTATTGTTATTGCTCATATTGACGAAAATATTAAGAATGCAGCGCATTTACGTGAAAAAGAAGAAGGTTTCAGGACTTTTTATAAAAAGAGAAAGGGCTTTAATATCGTGGTTTCTGAACTGACACGATCTACTGAAGAAGAATTTTCTGAACAAATGCAGCAACTTATTAACGATTATAAAGATTTAAAGGCCATTTATGTTACTACTTCCAAGGCTTATCACATTGCGCATTTTCTGCAAAAAAATAAAATAAAAGATATTAAACTGGTAGGCTATGATTTATTGGAGCAGAATATAAAATATCTTGAAAACGGACTTATTAATTACCTGATAAACCAAAACCCGTATGGACAGGGCTATTGGGGTATTTCTTATTTAACAGATCATTTAGTTTTTAAAAAGAAGGTGCCAGCCATAAAACATCTTCCTTTAGATATTGTGATTGCAGAAAACAGCAAGTACTACTTAAATAAATATTAGTTTTCCTTTAAATATTTATTAAAATAACAAATGCGTGTGCGCTAACAAGGTAGTTTTAATATCTTTGTAGCAATGAATACGCTTATTATACAATATAACCCTCAGATAAGTATAAAAAATAAGGCAGAAGATATACATCATTTACTGGATTCTACTGAAAAACATGCTGTTAACCAAAGCGCGTGGCCCAATAAGGATTATATAGGTAGTTGCGAATTTTCTGTTTTATATGGTGATGATGCCATTGCTATTAAATACTTCATAACGGAAGATGAAATCAGGGCGGTTTATAATCAAACTAATGATCCTGTTTACAAAGATACTTGTGTTGAATTTTTTGTAAGCGTAGATAATGAAAATTACTACAATTTTGAGTTTAATTGTAATGGTGTTTGCTTAGCACAACATGGACCAGATAAAGCACACAGAAGCTTTCTGCCTGTAAGAGATATCGAGCTCATTAAAACCAATAGGTTCATTCGCTTTGTGAATATTGGGACTACAAATTTAATACACTGGGAATTAACCGTAATTATCCCTTTTAAAGCTTTTTCCAGAGATAACATTCAAAGTTTAAAAGGAAAATCTTTGGATATGAATTTCTATAAATGTGGAGATGATCTGATGCAGCCCCATTATTTATCGTGGAATAGAATAGATACAGCTGTTCCTGATTTTCATAAACCAGATTTTTTTGGAAAAGGGGTATTTGAGCTAAGTTAGAATATCAAATTGTATTTTATAAAAAAACGCTAGTTGAAAAACTTTTTGTTACTTTTATTATTGTATTATTTGGTATTTTCCCATAGTTTTTTTTATGCCAATATCTTCAAATTCGGTTAGCGAGATTCAGGACACCTCAAGTGATAAATCTATTTACGAAGTTTTTAAGGCAATTTTCGAAAATCATCCTTTACCCTTTTATGCCTGTAATATAGCTGGGAAGATTATTTATTTTAACGAATCTGCCGTGAACCTCTGGGGACAAACCCCAAAAGAAAATGCCCTTTGGAGCGGAGCCTGGAAATCGTATAACACAGAAGGCATTCTCTTAACCCCGCAAAAAAACGAACTGCTAGATTGCCTTAAAAGTGAAAAAGAAGAAGGCAGTAAGGAAATATTAATCGAATTACCCGATTTTAGTTTAAAGCGTGTAATTTCTACTCCTAAATTATTTTTAGACAAACAAAACAATATCGTAGCCATTCATAATACTTTGGTTGACATTACACCTAAAAGTACCGGCGAACGCCATTCTATATTTACAGATATTGTAAAACATGCTTATAATGCTATTATCAGTAAAGATTTAAATGGCATAATAACCAGCTGGAATTTAGAAGCCGAAAAGATTTTCGGTTATTCTGAAGATGAAATGATTGGCCAGTCTATTACCAAGCTCATCCCAAAGAATAGACTTGAAGAAGAAACTATAATCATAAGCAAGATTAAAAGTGGACAAAAAGTAGATCATTATGAAACGATCAGACTCAAAAAAGACGGATCAGAGATAAATGTGTCTATTACAATCTCCCCTATTTACAATAACAAAGGAGTAATTATAGGAGCGTCTAAAATTGCAAGAGATATTTCCGTAGAAGTATTTCACCAACAGGCATTTAAAAAATACTCTGAGAATCTGGAAATGCTCTATTCCATAGGAAAAGCTATATCGGAGAAGTTAGATGTACAAGCGATTTTACAAAAGGTGACCGATGCTACCACAAAAATTACGGGTGCGAATTTTGGAGCTTTCTTTTATAAAACAACAAATTCTTCCGGCGAAGAAATGATGCTTTATAATTTATCCGGAACTTCTCGTGAAGTTTTCGACAAAATGCAAATACCTAAACAGACAGATCTTTCCCAACTGGCATTTAATGGTAATGAACCTGTTCGTATTGACGATATTACGCATGATTCCAGATATAAGCTTACCATGCCTTATGACGAGCATTTACATATAAAAAGTTATCTGGCTATGCCTGTAAAACTCAATTCCGGAAAGGTTATTGGCGGTTTATTATTTGGACATAAGGAATCTTCGAAATTTACAGAGGAACATGAAAATATATTAAGCAGTATTGCTTCGCAAGCGGCTATAGCGTTAGATAATTCTGAGTTATTTGAAGAAATCAAATCACTCAATTTAAAAAAAGACGAGTTTATTGCTTTGGCAAGTCATGAACTGAAAACACCTTTGACTTCTATTAAAGGTTATTTACAAATTCTTTCGAGAAGTACTCATGACAAGGAAATGAGTAAATTATTTGTAAATAAAGCTTTGATACAGGCTGATAAACTGGAATCTCTTGTTTCTGATCTTTTAAATGTATCAAAAATTGAGGCCGGTAAATTACAATTCAATACCGAGGTATTGGATTTCCGCGAGTTGGTGATAGAAAGTATAGAAAATTTCTCTTACACCGCAAGATCGCATAAGATTGTTTTCGAAGACAATCAATCTCCGCTTATTGTGGAAGGAGACCAGCAAAGATTAGAGCAGGTAATTACTAATCTTCTCAGCAACGCCGTAAAATATTCACCTAAATCAGATAAAGTTCACGTTTCTCTGCTTTCCAATGATAATTCTGTAAGTGTAAGTATCAGAGATACGGGTATTGGGCTCTCTCCGGAAAGTCAGAAAAAAATATTTACGAGATTTTACAGGGCTGATGGTGTCAACAACATTTCGGGATTGGGATTAGGATTATATCTGACCAAGGAAATTATTGAACGTCACCATGGAAACATTAAAGTAGAAAGTGAACTGGGACAAGGTGCAAACTTTATATTTACACTGCCTCTTTATAAAAAACCATAAGATTATTTAGAGCTAAAACCGCTTCCGCTTCGAAAACATTCGTATTGGAAAGACATAAAAGTCGTTAGTCTTAACCAAACGTTTTGTGAATGCTTGGGTTCTATTCCTCAATTCTTCAGGAAATCAAATAACGGTTTTATAAATCTCTCAAAAACCTCTATATGCGGCAAATGCCCTACTCCTTCTAATTCTATTAACTTCGAACCGGAAATTTCCTGCTGTGTTTTTTTGCCCAATACATCATATCGGCCCATAGTAGCTTGCACTTCCTGATTGGCTCTGTCTTTCCCTAGTGCTGTTCTGTCTCTGGTTCCTATAATCAGTAAAGTTGGCGCTTTTATATTTTTAAATTCGTAAACAACAGGTTGGGTAAAAATCATATCTGTAGTTAAAGCTGCATTCCAGGCAATTATGGGATAATCTTTATGCAAGGTCCAGCCTGCCAAAAGATTTAACCACGGTTCATATTCTGTTTTCCATTTGTTATCGTAATAGAATCTAAGCTGATAATTTTTATAGCTTTCTACAGAATTCCTTAATTCGCTCTGATAATTTTTGTCTACAGACTGATAAGGAGCCAATGCTTTATAATCTTCCAATCCAATAGGATTTTCCAATATCAGTTTCTCTGTAATTTCAGGATACATTAATGCAAAACGGGTTGCGAGCATTCCGCCCATAGAATGCCCTAAAATAATGGCTTTATGTATTTTAAGTGTATCTAAAATGGATTTGGTATGCTGAGCCAGCTGATTGAAACTATACTGATAATATTGTGGCTTGGTTGATTTTCCAAAACCTATCTGATCGGGTACAATAACCCGGAAACCGGCGTCATTTAATGCTTTGATTGTTCGTTCCCAGTAAGCTCCGTTAAAGTTCTTCCCATGAAGCAAAACAATATTCTTTCCATTATAATTAGCTGGCTTTACATCCATATAAGCCATTTTAAGAGATTGATTCTGGGAATTAAAGCTCAGGAAATGTACTTTAAAGGGATAAACAACCGTAGACAGATCTTTATCCAGTGCTTCCAATTTTTGCTGCGCATTTACAAAAACTGAAAAACAGCATAGAAGAATAACGAAGAATATCTTTTTCATAGCAGTTTTTTTTATCAAAAATACGTGTTTTATAAAAAACGGAGTAATTAGTCTTGATTTAAAACTACAATTACTCCGTTTACACAACCCTGGTGTTATCTTAATTACCCCGGCTTTTAGTATTCAAGAGATGCCCTGGCACTTTATGCTTTTTGCTATTGGCCTTTAACCATCTATGTTCTTTTTTGACCGAATAGTTTTGTTACTTATTAAAGGCTTTGCAAAAAAGGCCAGATACATAATGTAGCCAATACTGATATAAAGTACCATTAACGCATACCGCAGCCCTATATAATCGCCTAAAGTTCCAACAATAAGTGGCAATAGCGCTCCTCCAAAAATTCCTGTACATAGGATTCCCGAGAATGAACCATGATGCTTCGTTACCGAGTTTAATGCTAATGAAAAAATTATTGAAAACATCACGGAGATGGTAAATCCGGAAATCATAAAAGCATAATAGGATTGTTCTGCAGAACCGAACAATGCAGCTGTAAGGGCAATTAAAGTTAAAAACGCTGCTCCTTTCAAAACTGTTTTGGAATCTAATATCTTCAATAACAATAACCCCAACAGGCACCCTATAGACATTAAACCCCAGAACCAGGCTACTGCTTCTGCTCCCTGAGTAGAAGCATCAAATCCATGGTATTGTTTAAGAAATTCCGACATCCAATTCGCCAAACATTGTTCTGTACCTACATACGCGACAATACCTATAAAAAACGCAATAACTTTATTATCTTTTATCAGTTCCAGATAAGTATCTAAACTTCCACCTTTTTCATCTTCTTTTAATTCAACTTTTGGAATGTTAATTGAAAAAACTAAAAGGAATACAGCTATAAATATGACGCCAAACAACCAATATAAAATAGTCCATTGCTGGTTAAGGTTTATTAAAGAATTCAAAAAGACTATAAAACCATTTTCCTGATTATTGACGAATTTATCTGACGTAAGAAAAGTAAATACAAAAGGACTAACAAAAGAACCTAAACCAAATATCAATTGGGCCAGAACAGAATAAAAAGCATAATTATCTTCGCCACCTACTGTTCTCATTAAAGGGTTTATAATAACCTGCAGCATAGCCATGCCTATACCTATTGTAAATAAGGAAAAAAGGGCTACACCATAAACCGGATAAATAGCTAAAGCCAAAGAACCTAACAAGTTTAGAGAAAATGCAATAAGCATAGCTTTTTTTTCTCCTATACGTTCTATTAACGTTCCTGCAGGTATAGAAGCAATTCCGTAAGCTAAGAAAAACGAAAACGGCAAAAACGCAGCCATGGTAAGACTTAACTTGTACGTCTCGATAACGATTGGCATTAAAGGCCCAATTATATTTGTTACAAAAGATATCACGAACCAGATCACCAAAATGACCAATACTAAAAATTTACTTCTATACATGCTTTATACGTTCTAATTGCTTTTTAAACTTTGAAAAAACATTTGCTGCACAACCTAACAATCCGGCATCATTGCCTAATTGTGCTCTGAGAATGTGTGTATTTGTTATGGTATCCGGCATTGCCATTTGAGCTACCCGGTTTCTAATTTCACCAATATAGAAATCTCCCGCTTCTGAAATTCCACCGCCAATAATTACCTTTTGCGGACTAAAAATATTTACTAAACTTGTAATACCTGCAGACAGGTAATCGAAGTGTTGATGCAGCACTTTCACTGCTGCTGCTTCGTTTTCTAAAAAAGCTGTAACAATTTTTTTCCCGTCGCTTCTTTCTCCGGTCAGTTCGAAATATTCCTGAATTAAAGCGGAAGTAGAAGCATAAGCTTCAAAACAACCTTTCGCTCCACAAGAACATTTTTTACCATTATGATTAATGATAATATGTCCTAATTCTGTTCCGTGATTCTGATAACCGCCGTACAGTTCATTTTTTATAATCAGACTTCCTCCTATACCTGTACCAATGGTTAAGAAAACGGCATCTGTTGCATTTCTTCCTGCACCAAACATTTTCTCGCCCCAGGCCATCATATTGGCGTCGTTATCTGCAATGACAAATAATCCGGTAGATTGTGCAATAACCTCACCTATTGGATAATTTTTAAATCCAGGCAAATTATCGGCACCACCAATTACTATATTATTATTTACAATACCAGGAAATCCGATACCCACTCCTAAAATCTGATCGGCTCTATGATTTGCACATTTTCTGATAGCAGCATTAATCAATACAACTACATCATCGGCTGTTTCAATGTCATTTAACGGCATTAAAAAAGAATAGATGATTTTTCCTTTACGATCTACCAATCCACATTTTAGGGAAGACCCTCCTACATCAATCCCTATCGAATAAAAATCTTTCACTTAGTAAATATTTGAATTCAAAAATATCGAACAATACACCTTCCGGATTTCAATCCTAGCTAATTATGTTTCAATTTTGATTCAAGTTCTTTAAAAACCAGAAAAATTTATCCCTCGTTCTTCTTTGCAATGTATTCTGTAGGCATACAATCGTAGTATTGCTTAAACGCAGTAGAAAAATAAGAAGGAGAGTTGAAACCACACATATAGGCAACCTGTGCTACCGTATATTGCTTTGATTCCAGTAATTCCACAGCCTTTTTAAACCTAATACGCTTAATAAAATCTGTGGCAGATTCTCCTGTAATTGCTTTCAGTTTCAGATATAAATTAGATCTGCTCATGCCTACTTCTCTGCTAAATTTATCTACAGAAAAGTCGGAATCGCTAAGATGTTTTTCTATTGTTGCAATAGCTTGTCTCAGGAACTCTTCATCCAGCGTATTAAAAGCAATATTTTCTGGTACTATTTCTTTCGATTCCGAATAAAATTCCTTTAAGCGTTTCCTGGATTTTAAAATGCTCTGGATTTTTGCATATAGCAAACTCATAGAAAATGGCTTAGTCACATAATCATCCGCTCCTGCTTCCAGTCCTTTAATCTGATGTTGGGTTTCGTTTTTAGCCGTTAGTAATATGATTGGTATATGGCAGGTATTTATATTCTGTTTAATTTTTTTGCAGACCTGTATTCCGTCTATCTCAGGCATCATTACGTCAGAAATAATAAGATCGAAACTTTGTTCTTCCAAAATCTCTAATGCCTCTTTGCCATTATAGGCTACTGTAGTTTGAAACCTTTTGCTTAAATGCGAATGTAGAAAATCTACAATTTCATAATTGTCATCTACAATAAGTAAGTGTTCTTTTTCGTCTGTTACGACCTCTGGTTCTTCTTCAAATCCTTCTGTTTCTGCGTATTCCTGTGCTACAGTATTTTCTATAACTAAACTAAATTCTTCTGCGTTGAGATTTTCTGTTTGCACTTCATCTACAATAGGAATGTTGACTGCAAAAACAGAGCCTTCGCCTTTTTTACTGTTCAATTGAATAGTCCCTCCGTGAAGATCAACCAGTTTTTTAGTAAATGCCAGACCAATGCCAGAACCTAAATTCATTTCCTGATTGTCTACCTGGTAAAATCTTTCAAAAACACTGCGCTGCTCTTCGGCATCTATTCCAATTCCGGTATCTGAAACTATGATGACCACCTCGTGACTGCTTTTTGTCAGGCTTATTTCAATGGCTCCGCCTTTTGGAGTATACTTAAAGGCATTGGAAAGGAGGTTGAAACAGATTTTTTCTATGGCATCTTTATCAAAAGACAAAGGCAATCTGTTTTCTGTTGATTTGAAACTATATTTGATTCCATTTTTTTCAGACAGAACTATAAAAGAACTATACACATCGTGTACAAAACTTACGATATCCCCTTTTGTAAGTTTTAGTTTTCTTGTTCCCGCTTCAGCTTTCCTGAATTCCAATAACTGATCTACCAAATTCAGTAACCTCCTGGTATTTAATAAGATTAGTTCATGATACTTTTTTACGGTCTTTTCAGAAACTTTGTTGTTCATCAACTCTTCCAAAGGAGCGATAATCAAAGTAAGTGGCGTCCTGAACTCATGAGAAATATTAGTAAAGAAATCGGTCTTCATTTTATTAATAGAATCGATTTTCTCACGTTCCAGCCTTTCTAAATTCAGCTTATTGGTAGTAAATTCTCTTTGTAACCGCTCCATTTTAAGTTGATGCAGCGTTTTCATCCGTTCAGTAACAATAGAATACGCCATATAAACACCACCAATACACAAAGCTGTTATCAATAAAAAGAACCAGTTACTTTTCCACCACGGTGGTAAGATTTTTATTTTTAACACTCTCTCCGGACTGGATTCGCCTAACGGACCCATTGCCTTCACCCTGAATGTATAATTCCCTGCTTTTAGATTGGTATAGGTTACTTTTGGGATGGCTACCGTTTCCTGCCAGTCATGGTCAAACCCCTCCAGTTGGTATAAATATTTGATCTTGTTCGGAGAAATATAGTTAAACGTATTGAAATTTATAGTAAACTGCTTTTGATCATGATTAAGCTTAAGTACTTCCTGCTTGTCTATATGTTGATTGAGGATACTATGTGCATCGCCTGCAAAGACAGGTTTATTTAAAACCTCCATCCCTGTGAAAGTAAGATCCAGCTTCATCTTCTTCGGAGTCACATCCTTCGGGTAGAAGTATGTTAAACCATTTATGCCGCCGAACAGGAGCATTCCGTCTGATGTTCTTTCTACCGCAGAAAGGTTAAATTGGTTATTCTGCAAACCATCTTTAATATCAAACAGTTGATAAAGCTTTTTATCCGGATTGAATTTTAAAAGATTTTTTGATAAAGATAACCAGAGATTACCTTCATTATCTGATATAATTCCGTAAACAATACCTTTTACGAGATTTTTATTATCCTTAAAAACAGAAAACGACTTTGTTTTTTCATTATAGAGATTAATTCCGTCTCGGGTTGCAACCCAAATTCTGCCTTTTTTATCTTCTGTGATGGAAGTAACAACATCATTATTCAGCTTTGATCCGGAAAAGGTATCAAAAATAAGCTGATCGGGATACAGGATATTCACACCGTTGGTTGTTCCTATCCAAATCCTGCCCTTGCTATCTTCTTCCAGGGTGGTTATTTCATCGGAAGATAGCCTTGTTCCTCTTTTATCTAAATAAAAATGAGAAAAACTTCTGGTAGATGCATTAAATCTATCAAGACCAGAGCGTGTTCCAACCCAAATCCTTCCCGATTTATCCCGCAACAGGGCATATACCATATCTCCGGCTATAGAAGCACCGTCATCTTCTTTATGTCTGAATACAATAGTTTTTCCTGTAGCAGGATTAAAGTAATTTAATCCTGCGTTGTGGGTTCCTATCAGAACATTTCCCGAACCGTCAAACTCTATAGCTTTAATATTATTTGAAGCCAAAGAATTGATGTCTGCCTCGCTGTGAGAATAATATCTGATGATACCTTTCTTTCTGTCCCAAAAGTTAAGCCCTTTATCGTTCGTTCCAATCCATATATTCTTTTGTGGGTCTTCTTTTATTACGTTTACAACGTGGTCGTTCAAAGACAGGTTACCCGTGTTTCTGTTTAGGAAACTGAACCGGATATCATCACTATGGTAATAGGAAACTCCACCATAGAAAGTTCCCATCCACATCCCATGCTGCCTATCTCTGTAAATATATCTAACTGAATTCTGACTTAAAGTATAAGGAACCGATGACTGATGGAGGTAGTTTTGGATACTTCCATCTTCTTTATTAAAAATGGAAAGACCTTTAAACGTTCCAACCCATAAATTACCCAACTCATCTTTTTCAATACTTCTTACATCGTTGTCGGCCAGACTTGCTCCCGCAGAACCAACAAGATGCCTATATTGCTTTACCGTTTTGGAAATCCGGTTATATTCAAAAAGGCCAAAACCTTCGGTTCCGGCCCATACATGTTGTTTGTCGACAAAAATGTAGTTAATTTTTACCTTCTTGTCTATTGGGAATCTGTTAATTTTATGACTTACAGGGTCAAATTGAAAAACGCCGGCATCTGTTCCCAACAGGAAGTGGCTGTCTATTCTGGCAATATGCCATACATTGTTAATTCCTTTATTGTAAGCCTGTAAATCTATTTGGTGGAAAGTATCTTTCTTTGCATCATGAACATAAAGTTCTCCGCCGCTTGTACTTACCCACAATCTTTCTTTTTCGTCTTTATTTATGGATGTTACAAACCATTCACCCGGTTTTATTTTTAATGAATAGTTTTTAAAAGACTCTTTTACATAATCAAACGAACTAACCCCCTTATTTCCGCCTACCCATAATACGCCTTTACTATCTAAAAAGAGACTCCTGATATAAGATGACTCAATGGAGCTTTTATCCTTTTTTACCGGACGGTATACTTGAAATGAACCACCATCGTAACGGTTAAGGCCATCTTGCGTTCCCATCCATAAAAAGCCCAAACTATCCTGTATAATGGTGTACACAGTACTTTGGGAAAGCCCCTGTTCTATCGAAATTGTTCTAAACTGTCTTTTAGCATCGGGTTCTAATTGTGCAAAAAGCAAGGCGTGTGACATTACACAAACTAGAAAAACCAAACTTTTTATTGTCTTTTTCATGGCATTCAAATGTTATAAGTCCACATCACTTTTACACAATTAATACGAAAATAACTATTTTCCGATGTCCTGATGAACTACAGCTGGCAAAATATCTGATACTTCCTGTTTATGCCCATTCTCTACCAGTACCGAGCTCTCTGAATTATCAATTTTAACAGGTTTTCCTGCAACATTCATTTCTTTATTTCCATAACTGAATACTGCTTTCTGATCTGAGGATACAATATATAAGCCCGGAGTTTCATTTATATTTAAATTTGCAGAAATTGTCCATTCTCCTATCTGTAATTTTTGTAAACCTTTTGTTACACCTACATTCTTAACAGGTTTCAGTACTTTATCCTGTATCTGAAGAATTGTCAGAAACCTTTGCTTACTTTGACTTGCAGATGTTACTCCTGCATGCCACTGGTTGCTAAACTGAATAATATTTCCTTCATCATCGGTTTTACCTTTCCAGTTTTTAGCAGGATAATTATATTTATTATGTACCGCAAGAGCAGTATTACTGCTGGAAAATACAGTAGCATTAGATTGCACAAAATCAGACTTCAATTCAAAAACCTTTGCATTAACAAGGTCAGTTTTTACTTCCTGCATTAAATACGGACTGTGCATTTGTGAGGTCCATTTAATTGGCGCTACAGATTCCAGCTCGTCATAAACCACTACATAATTGCTATCTAACTGTAATACATGACGTCTGAATTTTTTAACTCCGGCATCTCCATATCCGCTTTTTCTATCTGCCTTTATTTTTATTTGGGCAAACCTGTCCAGCCAGAAACTTGTGGTTAAATTACCATAAGCATTTGAAGCATCCCCTAAAGCATATTGAATTCTGTTACCTGTTATAAACCTTGGTATCCAACCATAACCGTCTTCGCCTAACCGTTGGCTTAAGCTATCAGCTAATACAGTACAATGCCCTCTGGATGAGCGATAATCTAACAAATTATGCGCATCGCTAAAATTAGAATAAAACCCTGTGCCCCCGTATACCTTTTTCCCTTTATAATTTACTGTAAGCGCATTTTGAGCGGCATGTGCATGTCCAGCAACTCCGTAAGGATTAGAGGTTAAGAATACATTCACATTTTTCGAAACATCGTTCAGGTTAGAATGCATAGCCACTAAACCTATATCTCTAAAATCTCTGGATTTTGGTAAATCTGTTGGTTCTTTCGACGCCAATTCAACTTTTTCCCCTTTATAGTTCAGCAACCTGAATAATAAAAAATCATCATTAGCCCTAAAAAAATCAGGATATAGCGTTCTTATTTCTTTAGCATACCAAACTAAATAAGGATTATTGATTTTTGTTGATAAAGCATCGGCAAACAAACCATGGTTTCTAACTATATCCGATAAATTTTCATGCATATCTCCCTGCGAAACAGAAGTAGATTTTGGAGGATAAGAATAAAGGATATAATAAGCCAGATTCTGCATCCAATCCTCTTCGAAATAGTTTCTTCCGGATAAATCGCCAAATAGTAAAGGTAAATATATAAGGGTCTTATAATGCACCCTGAAGTAGCCATTACCTTCATGCCACCCACCATCGGTAGAAGCCAGAACCGGAAAACGGGCATTCCAAACTTCATAAACATATGACAGCCATTTGTTTGCTTCCGGTATATCGTTAGCTACAGCTAAAGCGGCTATAGAAAAATTCCTTAAGATATGCTGCCAAACGTGGTTATCGCACATTTGCAATTCAAAACGGTTAGGAAGGTGTTTATAAATCTCGTTGCCACGTACAAGAATCGATTTCTTTAGCAGTTCTTTCTCTTCCTGTGTAAGATAATCATAGCCCAAATCATATAAAGTTGCCAAACCTTCTATAATATTTCCATTATTAAAATCGTCTCTGCTGGCATAACCTTCAGGATCCATTCTGGCTACATGTAAACCTTGTCTTATGGCCTCACTAATGAAACTTTTGTCTTTGGTTAAATAGAATGCTATACATAAATCTTTAATAGGATTGGCTACCTTATTTCCAAAACCATGATACATAAATTCTACCATTTGCTTTTTCTGCAATTCGTTCATGCCGGTAGTATCTCTGGGTCTGGTAGGTTTTTCTTCGGGCAAAGGCCTTCCCAATTGCTTTCGCATAGAAGCTACAAAAGCCTTAGCTTCCGGATTATTTTTATTGTTGGCAGAAAAGGTTTCCGCATTTTGATTTAATGACCATAACCTCGGATGCTTTTGATCTTTTAAATTCGCAAGCATTTGTTTTGCCGAAGGCGAACTTTTTGACTTTTCTGCTTTAACAACCAGAAAAGAGTTTACCGCAGACCAGTTCCATTCTTTGCTGTCTTTAGTTTTGTAGGCATATTTCCAGAACCATTTACCTTCTGCTAAATTTTGATGCACAGGAAATACAGCCCATTCCTGTTCTTCTCCTATAAGCAAATTCTTTTGAAAAGATTCATCTGCAGAAAGTTGAACTTTATAGGTTACATCTTTTCCGGAAACACCGGGCCATAATAAACAAACTTCGTTAGATTTTATTTTAACATCGTTTATAGGATAAGCCCATTCCCTAATTCTTGGGTGCAACACAGGCACCGCTATTTTCTGAACTGCTGCTTGTTGCGGTGGCGCAGCAAGCAGCAGTTGTCCAGCTAATAATAAAGCTGTTAACATATATTTTAGTTATAAGGGTTAAAGGGATCGTTATTTTTACGTGTATAATCTTTCAAATAATCACGCATATTTTTCAAGGTCTTCTTATAAGAAGCATCTACCACTAAATTTTTAGTCTCGCCCGGGTCTTTCTCCAAATCAAATAGCTGCTCTCTAAAGTTTCCTTTATCATAAACAATGTATTTGTATTTATGAGTAATAACTGCTCTGCCCCTAATCCCCAATAAAACCGTATTATCTGCAAAATCGGTTTCTATAACCAGGGTGTCCCTAAGTTTGTGCTGAGGGTTATCCATTACTTTCTTAATATCTGCTCCTTTTAAATAAGTAGGCGTTTTTACACCGGCATAAGACGCTATAGTAGTCATGATATCTGTACCATTACATATTAAGCTGTTATTAACCCGCGGCTTAAACTCCCCTATTTTCGAAATGATAAACGGTACCTTAGCAGATTCCTGATATAAAACCTGTTTCTGGTTCCACTGATGTGCTCCATAACCATCACCATGGTCACTTGTAAAAATAATGATGGTATTATCTTCCAATCCGTATTTCTTTAAACCATCCAGCATCATTTGCACATAACCATCAACCTTTTCAATTAGTCTATTATAAGCCCATCTGTATTGCCTCCATCTTTCTGGTGCCCATTCTGTTGTTGGATAAGTTCTTGGATTTACCTTTTGCTGCTCTCTGATAATTGGTGGTTCGTGAGGTGATATCTTCCAGTTGTAGGGTAAAACCGGACATAATTCCGGAGCTGGCGGTGCAGATATGAAATCCATTTTTAAGAAATCATTTCTTGCCCATTCGCAAATATCATGAGGATTCAGGAACGACGCAACCAATAAAAAAGGATTATCTTTATTCTCTTTCATGAATTTTGCACTATAAGCCGGGATAGCTGCATCTATAAAATCACCATTCCAGGTATTATGAATATAATCAAAACCATGTTGAGAGATTTTAGTGGTTGGCAGCGGTAAATGCCATTTACCAACATAAGCCGTTTTATAGCCGCCTTCTTTGAATATCTTTCCCATAATCAACAAAGAATCTGGCCATTGTCCATCCTCTTCGGAATAGTTGCCTACAAAACCATTCTGGCTTGGCATTACACCGCTAAAAATAGAAGAACGGGAAGGAGTACACAAAGGCTGTGCACAGTAAGCTTCTGTAAATCTTGTACCATTTGCTGCCAGAAAGTCCATGGCTGGTGTTTTCAAATCTGTATTACCAGCATTGCTCATAGCTTCCGCCGTTTGCTGGTCTGTCATGATAATCAAAATATTAGGTCTGTCAGACCTTTTACTTTGCGTCTGCCCAGACAATTGAGATAAAACTGCCGCAAGCATTAAAATGTATTTTTTCATAATCGCTGTATTTTACAACATGCTTATTTCAAATAATTATACATAGTATCTAAACCGAAAATTTCTATAGCTTCTTTGCTTGGCTTAGGTGTCTTATCAATTTCGCTAAAATAATCTGTATTGTCCCAAATAATTTTACCGCCGGTTTCTCTCGGATCTTTAGTTGCTTTAAGATATTGCACCATTTTAGCAGAAAGTTCTGCTTTTACCTTTTGATATTTGTTATCGGCAGCAAGATTATGCAATTGATCAGGATCATTCGCTATATCATATAATTCTTCTATAGGACGTTTAGCAAAAGCAAGATTGAAAGCTTGTTGGGCATCATCATCCTTATGTTTCAAAATAAAAAACTTAGCTGGTCCCGGATAGTTTAACATATATGGGTCTACATCTCCGTAAAGCGGAGGATCACCCGCAGGCCATCTGTCAGCTTCATAATTTTTGATATATAAGTAATCTTTCGTTCTTAAAGCTCTTCCCGGATAACCCAAGCCATGCTGTCTTACAAATGCATGTCTTTCTCTCGCCAGTACCACAAACTCCCGCGAATCTTTATTATCTGCACCATTTTCAACAATTGGCAATAAGCTTTTTCCTGTCATATAAGCAGGAACTTCTGCATTTGCAAGCGTTAAAAAAGTTGGCGCTAAATCCAGCAATGTAACCAGTTCATCTGTAACGGCAGCTGTTTTAAATTTCTCGGGCCATGATACAATTAAAGGAACCCGTGTACCAAAATCGTATAAGTTGGCCAAACCGCGTGGCATTTGCCAACCGTTGTCGCTACAAACAATAACAATGGTATTTTCCAATTGTCCGCTTTCTTTCAGTTGCTGCATGATCTCGCCTACTTCGGTATCGAAAGTTTGTATTGCAGCGTAATAATCAGCAATGTCAATACGTACATCTTTAGTGTCCGGAAGGTAACCCGGCACTTTTATTTTATTGATGTCTATTCCTGCTTTTTCTCCCGAACCAACCTCGTAAGGACGATGCGGATGCAGACTGTTAAACCAATAACTCCATGGTTGCCCTTCTTTCCTGTCTTTTATAAACTCAGCAAAATTCGCGTACTTATCTCCTCCTGGATTACGCTTTCTTCCGTTCGCCTCAAAGTTACCCGGCCCCCAACCTTTGCCATCATACCCCACACGGTAACCTGCTTTTTCTAAAAGTTCTGGAAACACTTCGAATTTTGTAGGCAATGTACCCCACAAATTCGCTCCCTCTTCTATCCTCCAGATATCTTGACCTGTTAACATAGCCGCTCTGGCAGGTGTACAGGAAGGTGAGTTACAAAATGCATTTGTAAAACGAACACCCTCTGCCGCTATCTGGTCTATATTTGGGGTCTTAACAATACTATCACCATAAGCTCCCATATGATGCCACGACTGGTTGTCGGACATTAACAATAAAATATTGGGCCTTTCTTGCTTCTGTTCCCCTTTACACGCTGCTAAAAATACTACAGCCGCTATACAAAGGTTCTTAATACTGGTTAACTTATTCATAATTACTAAATCTTTTATTGTTCGGTTGGATTAGTGTCTTTATATTGTTTTTGTAACTTTTTCATTTTGGCATGCATCATCTTCGCCACATTTGCATAGCTGGAATCGTTATAGACATTTTTCATTTCTTTGGGGTCTCTTTCCAAATCGTAAAGCTCCCATTCATCTATATCGTTATAAAAATGGATTAATTTATATCTGTCGGTCCGCACACCATAATGTCTTTTTACCATGTGCCAGCTTGGATATTCATAGTAATGGTAATAAACAGCATCTCTCCATTTTGCCAGAACCTTTCCATCATTCTCTATTATAGGTTTTAAAGATTCCCCCTGCATATCTTTTGGAATCTTCACTCCCGCATAGTCTAATAAAGTTGGTGCAAAATCTACATTCATGGCCAGGGCATCAGATACAATACCTCTTTTTATTCCATTCGGGTATCTGATAAGCAAAGGTGTTCTTAAACATTCTTCATACATCATTCTCTTATCAAAGAAACCATGCTCTCCTAAGAAAAACCCCTGATCCGAAGTATATACAATAATGGTATTGTCTAACTCACCTTCTTTTGCTAAATACGCCATCAGCCTGCCCACATTTTCGTCTACCGCAACAACACAAGCCAGATAATCTTTCATATATTGTTGGTATTTCCATCTGGTCAGCTCATCGCCTTTCAGATTCAGGCGTCTATATTCCGTAACTCTTTTATCGTAAACCTTTGTCCATGACGCTTTCTCCTCTGCTGTCATTCTGTCAAAAACCTGGAAAAACCGTTGCTGATCCAGTGTTTTATCATTGGCGTGGGTAAAATCATCATCTTTAGCGTCAACAAACTTAGCTTTTGGCAACCTCGCTATAGAATCTAAATCTCCGGAAGACGCCAATTTTAAATCCCAGGCATCCCACATATCTTTAGAAATACTCATTAACTGCTCTTTTGATGCTCTTCCACGATTGGAATAATCGTCTAATAAGTTAGAAGGTTCTGCAAAAGTTTTATGATCAAACATACCTAAATGACGGGGAGCAGGCAACCAGTTTCTGTGTGGCGCTTTTTGCTGATAAATCAATAAAAATGGCTTTTCTTTATCACGAGATTCGAGATAATTTATCGCTTTATCTGTAACTACATCCGTAACATATCCTTTTTCCTGAACTTTCTTTCCATTCTCGATAAATACCGGCTGATAATATTCGCCCTGATTAGGCAGTATACTATAATAATCGAACCCCATAGGTGTAGATCCCAAATGCCACTTCCCTATCATCGCAGTCTGATAACCGGCTTTCTTTAAGATTTGGGGATAAATCACCTGTGTACTGTCAAATACTTTATGATTATCGGTTAAGCCATTAATATGGTTATACTTACCTGTTAAGATGGTCGCTCTGGACGGACCGCAAACTGCATTGGTTACAAAACAATTATTAAATTTTATCCCTTCATTTGCTAACCGATCAAGATTGGGTGTTGATATCAATCTGTTATCATAGGCGCTTAAGGCCTGAGTAGTATGGTCATCCGTCATGATAAAGACAATATTCATTTTCTTGTCTTTTTTCTGAACAGATTGAGCCTGTACCATAAAGCTGAAAACGCCTGACAATAAAAAGGGAGTTGCGTATTTGAAAAGTTTCTTCATCGTTATTAAATAATATTAGCTTAGGTTCCGCAAGATTTACGAGCACTATCCACAATTTGATTTAAATATCTAATTGATTAGAACGAATTTAACCAGCTACTTAAAAAGAAGCTTTTAAAATCATCTAAAATACTTTCAGTTTTGGCTAAATATTATTTAAAGGACTAGCAGAATGTAGAATTAGCTGCTTGCGTCATTCTGACCAAAGAGAAGAATCCCATTCGCAAGTGTATTACTTTTATGATGGGATGTTTCTCCCGCTCGAAACACATTAGCATCAGGTTAAGAACTTTTAGCAATCTAACCGTATCATAATCCCCTCTCCGATTCTCCCTCTCCCGGAAGGAGAGGGAGAATCGGAAGTGCAAAATTAAGAACGGTGTTTCATCGCAGAAACATTGTACTTTTCTCCTTCTCCTTGCTCCAAAGGAGTCCCTCCGGGAAGGGAGAAGGTGCCCAAAGGGCGGATGAGGGAAACTCTTCACTTGATGCGCATTCGCTCAAAGCATAATCAGCAAAACAAAAGAGGGTGTCCAAAAAGTACTGTCTTTGTCAGGTTGAGCATTTCGACAAGCTCAATACAAGCTTAGTCGAAGCCTCTTCAGTGCTACTTAGGAACACATTTCGACTCCGCTCAATGTGACAGTATTAGTGCTTTTCAGCCATCTTCTTTAATCTTAAATTTCAAGATCTGGTAATTGGTCTGTCAACCTTTCTTCTTTACCGTTTTCTTTTATAAGCGTAGTATCATTATATTCAACCACTACATCTCCCTTTTTATTTTTAATGGAAAATGTTGGTTTACCTGAAGTTTTAATATTCACCTTAATTATCCAATCGTCCACTAATATAGTATCATCGGAGGTGAATTGTGGTTTTGATAAAATATCGTTTTTGTGATGAGTTCTGACAATAGTGACATAACGATAGGCTTTTTGTTTAGAAGAACTTGCTGTAAAATGCCAATGATTTGCATAAGGTGCAAAATGTCCTTTATCATCTGCTCTTAACCAATTGACTGCCGGATAGAAAAACTTATCTGTCTGTTCTACCTTCAGTTTTTCAGGAGCGAACAGGTAAGCATCAGAAACTCCATTAGTATTTGAAGCCTTTATATGCACCATATCTTTTTCTTCATTAACCAACATAGGATTTGTAATGGTATGCAGTAAATAATTCCACTCAACAGGCTGATCTGCCTCCAGCTCATCATATATAAACAATAAATCTGCTCCACCCAATTGTACAATATGTCTTCTAAAGGTTTTCAATCTATTTTCATCCCAGCCATTTTGCGGGGAATATTCCAAATGAGAAACTTTTCCTCTCTCAATCCAAAGCGGAGATATTACTTTTCCATAGGCATTAGAAGCATCTCCAATCAGATAAGACACTTTATCACCAGAATAATATCTGGGAATCCAACCATAGCCCTCCGTTCCAATTTTCTGTCCCATTCCATTAACAAGAATGGTATTGTGTGCTCTTGAACTTCTGTGCGCATAAATACTATGTTCATCTGTGAAACTAATATGATGGCCGCTACTATAAAACAAAGGCTTTCCTGCATAAAACGTGTTAAATGCATTCTGATTTGCAGTAGCATGCGACGTCGACCCGAAAGGACTTGAACGGAAGCTCATCATAGCGTTTTTTTTGATATTTTTCCAGCTGGACATAAAAGTTGCCAGCCCCGTATTAGGAAAAACATAAGACAAGGGCAAATCTGCCAGACCTTTTCCGGTTGGTAACGGTGTATTATCTTGCAAACGGAACCACGACAAATCTCCTGGTTTAGCCATAAATCCTTTTTTCATGATTTCTGGCCCCGCTGCTACGATTACCCTTACATAATCTGCTAAATAAGTGTTATTGGTTAACTTTGCTAATGCATCAGCATAAGCTACACGCGTACCACTCGGCTTTAATACATTTTGGTGAGAACTCCCATTCCCCGCTGATTTTGAAAATGGAGGTTGCTGAAAAATAGTATACATGGCAGAACCTTTATACCACGGATCACGGAAAAAATCGTAACCTCCAATTTGGCTATAGAAATACGGGACTTCAATTAACGTGCGTATGTTAACGTGAAAATAAGAATCTCCTTCATGCCATCCGCCATCATTATTAACACCTGGAAAACGGGCAATCCACACATTGTAACAATAGTCTGCCCATTGCTTAGCCTCTGGCAATTCCCCATAAACAGCAAAAGCGGCCATGGTGAATATCCTTAGATTCATTTGAACTGTATGGTTGTCTGCAATATGCGCCTCGAAATGGTTGTGTATACGCTTAAAAAACTTATTTCCGTTTTCCTTTATTTCCTTAAGCAAGAGTTGTTTCTGTTGGCCCGATAGTAGGTTATAGAAAGAATCATAGGCCATAGAACTTAAAGAAAGTAACGTAGATTCATTGAAGTCCCCTTTAAAATAAGGACTACTTTTCCAGCTTACAATTTCTTCAATTCGCTCCATTGCAGCGTTAAAATATCGCCTGTCCTTTGTTAATAGAAATGCCCTGATTAAACTTTCTGTATTGGCTTCTTCCCTATCTACAATTCTCCGGCTTTCTCTTACCAATAGGGCATTCCGTTTAACTTCAGTTTTTAATTCTGCAACTTTGCTGGTATCTATTGTTTCTGCAATATTCCTGATATGTTTTTTTAGAACGCCGTTAGCATGCTCTAAATACCAACCACGCTCTTCTTTATGCTTAGCACCTTCTATAAATAGATCCCACTTTTCAGCTCTAATCCAAACTCTTGGATGAGTTTGAGGTAACTTTTTTATGAAATTGGTAAAAGATGGCGGGTTAAAAATCTCATTGCCATTTTCTACAGTAAATCTCAGTAATTTCGACCATGCAGTTTTCCCATCCTTTACATATCCATATTGCCAGAACCATCTTCCATTAGCATAAAGCGTTTCTGCATTATAAAACGCCCAATGACAATCTACATATTTAACATCTTTCTTAAATAAACTATCTTTTGAAATACGCAGGCGATAATTAATTTTATTAGGGTCTGGTTTATCTTTTGGCTCTTCCTCTATCCCATCTAAAGCTGCGCCCTGGTCTCCGTTATGAAGCAAAGGCCACATAAAGGCTACTTTCCTGTTCTGCACCTTTCCGTTATCCAAAGGAAAGGGAGTTGCTCTCATCTCATGCATTAACGTTATATCGGAAAGCTTAATTGTTGACTGTGCTTTCCCTTCATGAACAAATAGCTGAGAAAACAAGAAAACGATAAATATTTTTCTCATGATTTTAGATTTAATAATGTTCATCCAAATTATCTCATTCATTTATCTTATCGTTTTGAAATTGTCCAATTTCCTTTAAATTTTGAATAAACCAGAACAAAGAAAGCAAAAAACCTGTGTTATACCGGTCAATAGCTATTTATATCCCAATATATTTACATTCATCAAAATCAAAATCAATTTGGATAAAATCGAAATCCTAAACCACAGAAGCTTCATAATTTCACATAAGATTAAAACTGAAAATTATATGAGAAAAATTGCTAGCGTTCTGATTTGTAGCATAGCCTTAGTAATGGCTAAAAATCAGGTTCAAGCGCAAGAGGATTTGGGTTGGTTGAGAAATGCAAAGAAAAGCATAGTCCATCAATTGAAGAAAGCTGCCGATACTTATAAGCCCGGAATGAACCCCAGATCTGTTTATCCTGACGGAGAAGTAAGATTAGCTCCGCAAGAGGACTGGACCACCGGCTTTTTCCCTGGATCACTTTGGTACGGATACGAAATTTCTGGCGATAAACAAATTGCAACAAGTGCCCGTAAGTTCACTTTAGCTATGGACTCGCTGAAAAACTTTACCCACACCCACGATCTTGGCTTTATGATCTATTGTTCTTTTGGCAACGGATACAGAATTACAAAAGACAAAGCTTACTTACCTACTTTAGAGAAAGGAGCGGCCAATTTATATAAGAGATATAATAAAACTGTAGGAGCAATCAGATCATGGGACTTTGGCCATTGGCAATTTCCTGTTATCATAGACAACATGATGAATCTGGATTATCTTTTTTGGGCAGGTAAAGCCTTTAAAAAGCCAGAATACGTAGATGCTTCTGTACAACACTCGTTAACAACATTAAAAAATCACTTCAGACCAGACAACAGCTCTTATCATGTGATCAGTTATGATACACTTTCTGGCAGAGCCATACAAAAAGAAACCCATCAGGGATTAACCCATGAGTCTGCATGGTCAAGAGGTCAGGCATGGGGGCTATATGGTTATACCATGGCCTATAAAGAAACCAATAACAAAGTTTTCCTTAACCATGCAATTGCTATTGCCAAATTCATTATGGAACATCCTAATGTAGATGAAGACAAAATTCCGTATTGGGATTATGACATTCACAACGGTGGAAAAAGGGCTCCAAGAGATGCTTCGGCCGCAGCAGTAATCGCCTCCGCATTAATAGATTTAACAAAATATACCAACAATAAAAATTACTTCTCTTATGCAGAAGATATTTTAAAATCTCTGTCGTCTGATAAATATCTGGCTAAAGAAGATACAAACGGGTATTTTATATTGAAACACAGTGTTGGCGCTTTCTTGTATAACTCTGAGATAGACACACCTTTAAATTACGCTGATTACTATTATTTAGAAGCACTTTTAAGGTATGCTGATTCTAAAAACATAGATTTGAAAAAACTAAACTAGAAGAAAAATGAAAATAAAATCATTATTCATGCTTCTATTGCTTTTTCCGTTACTAAGTATCGGAAAAGGCAAATCTTCTATCTCCGGTGAAGATTTTAAAAACCTGAATCTGAACTATCCTGGCTTAGAGAAAGTTAAAAGTTTGGTGGCAAGTAAAAAATATGAAACAGCTGCAAAAACACTTTTGGCGTACTACAAACAGAGAAATAATATTAAACATCCGGATTATAACCCAGAAGATAGAGCAAAATTTTCGGGAAAGCCACTTTCTAAAGACAATCAGGAAAAAGCAGACAAGGGCTTAGAGCATCTTTTCTTCGTTCATAAAGGTTATGGATTCATTGACTATGGAAAAGATATCAATTGGCAGCACTGGCCAATAAAAGATAACGAAATCAGATGGCAACTGCATAGAACTTATTGGTGGCTTCCCATGGGATTGGCCTATTGGTCTAGTGGTGATGAAAAATATGCAAAAGAATGGACCTTACAGTATCTGGACTGGATAAAGAAAAATCCACTCGGTTTATCTAAAGAAAATGACAGATTTGCATGGAGAGCTTTGGAAGTTGCTACCCGTGTTCAGGATCAAACAGCCATGTTTAATATATTCATTAGTTCTCCTTATTTCACTCCGGAGTTTTTAATGGCGTTTTTAAACAATTATAACAAACATGCGGATTACATTTTAAACAATTACTCCGACAAAGGAAATCACCTGCTTTTCGAAGCCCAAAGGATGATTTATGCAGGTGCCTTCTTTCCTGAATTTAAAGATGCCGCTAAATGGAGAAAAAGTGGTATTGATATATTAAATACCGAAATTAAAAAGCAGATTTACGCAGATGGAATGCAGTTTGAGCTATCTCCAAACTACCATACCGCAGCAATAAACATATTCCTGAAAGCACTAAGAATGACCCAACTGGCTAATCTGGATAGTGAATTTCCGCAGTCTTTTAAAGATACTATAGAGGAAATGATTATGGCTCAGGTAAATTTTTCCTTCCCGGATTATACCTATCCTATGTTTAGCGATGCTAAATTAGAAGATAAATCGGGAATGCTTAAGAACTACAAAGATTGGCTTAAAGTATTTCCGGGTAATAAAATTATACAGTACTATGCTACGGATGGCAAAAAAGGAGAAACCCCTAAATTTCTTTCACACGCTCTAAAAGACGGTGGATTCTATAGTTTTAGAAATAGCTGGAAAGATACCGCTACCGTAATGGTATTAAAAGCAAGCCCTCCTGCTTTCTGGCACAGTCAGCCAGACAACGGCACATTCGACCTTTGGGTTAAAGGAAGAAATTTTATGCCCGATGCAGGCGCTTATGTTTACGGAGGCGATGCAGAAATTTTGAAATTAAGAAACTGGTACAGACAAACCAGAGTACACAAAACATTAACACTTAACAATCAAAACCTGGACACCTGTGATGCTAAATTAATAAGATGGAACACTTCTGAAAACCTGGATGTATTGGTTTACAAAAACCCAAGTTATAAGAACTTAGACCATTACAGAACAGTTATGTTTGTTAACAAAAAATACTTCATCATTTTCGATAGCGCTGTTGGTAGTGCTACCGGCAACATTGGTGTCCATTTTCAATTGGCAGAAAATAACGAGCCTGTATATAATCTAAAAGAGAATAGCGTTGCTACTACTTATAAAGATGGTAACAACTTAATTATCAGAAATTTTAATACCGGAAAAGCTAAATTCACAAAAGAAGAAGGTAAAGTTTCCTATTCATACAGGAAAGAAGCTAATAGACCAGCATTTGCTTTTGAACAGGATAAAAAAGATGCAAAAGAAGTAAACTTTGCTACTGTTTTATATCCATTTAGTGGAAATCAAGCGCCAAAAATAGACTTTAAAGAAGAAGCTGGAAATGATCCGCAAGCCGGAAAAATACATTTCTCACTCTTTATAGATGAAAAAAAACAAATTATTAAGCATCAGTTTTAATAATAATTTGGTTTAGTTTTGAGGGGGTCCCTGCTATCAATAGATGGCAGGGATTTTTTGTTGCTACCACAGTTATTCCCTCATGATATTTCATAGCTACCAGCTTTTGTTATATAAAATTAATTAACAAAATCAAGTACCAACTGTAAATTGGCACTTTTGTGTCTTGTTTAAATAGCCAAACCGGCCAACATACTTTGTCTTAATGCATTTAAATCAACTTTTCTGTCTTTAATCTGGCAGGTTTGGCTGTTTTTCTTGTACCAACCTGGTGTCATCCTTGTGTGTTTCTGGTGTCATCCTTGTGTATAGCTGGTTCTAAGCCGGTATTAAGCTGGTGTCAAAGCACAATAACACTAATATATTTAGCAACCGGAAACTCAAAGTCCTTTTTAAATCGAAAAAGGTGTCGAATAAAGGTTCAACTGTTACGTTCTGCCATTCCGATACTTCGATAAACTCAGTACAGGCTTTAGGAGGAATCTCTTTTAGTATTAAGTAAGATCTCTCGTTTCCTTGGGATAGACTTAACTACTGTCCACACGATATATAGACTTTAAGTGGAAGAAAGATCCCACATGCCTGATAAAATACTGGGATAATGAAATGCCTGCCCTTGACTCTGTCCTATCGTGTGTACAACAAATCCATTTCCTCGTCTCGACGAGGAAACGCCTAGAAAGCATTCGCATAAAAATATAATTAGGGTGACCTCATACTGACGACAGGAAGCATCTCATCATAAAAGACATCTTACATATGGGATTCTTCTCCCGCTTTGAGCGGGATCAGAAAGACGCATGTAGGTTAATTCTTGCAACTATTAGACAGATCTCTCTAGGCTCTACTAACATCGTCGAAGATGAAGGAAAAATTAAAGCCAATTACAAAAATATGTCCACACAATAGGACTCTGTCACATAGTTATCAATTATTTATACAAACACGTCAATGGTAGTAAAGTCTAAATATGCCTTGGATAGCATAGAAAAAGCTTCGACTAAGCTTGTATTGAGCTTGTCGAAATGCTCAGCCTGACAATGAATACTGCTTTTTGCATCCCCTCTTCAACAAAATCAAAACACATTTAACCAATATCGAAATAGACTTTTCGATCAGCCAACTACATTTAATTAACAAACTAATTAGATCATATAAATCAAAAAAATCATTATGAAAAGACTTTTACTTTCTATGGCCTTGCTGGCTACAGCAAATTTTACTTTTGCTCAATTTACGGCTGATAAACTAGTAGTTGTGAAAACTATAGCGCTCCCTACGAATTCAAATGTCGGGGATGTCTCTTTACTTCAACTAAATTTAGATGGAACTCCAGTTGTAAACGCTGAAGAAAAAATAATACCTACATTTTATATTGGATTAACTGCCAGTACAGTAAACAATGGTATCTTGAAATTGAGTTCTGACAAGAAGTATCTTACTATGTATGGACACACCACATACCCTTCATCAGGAAATTTGGCTTCGACTACTGATGCCAGAACCGTAATGTTTATAGACGAATTTCAAAATATAAAAACAATCAATACTGCTACTATTATTCACTCCGCTACACAGGTTAGATCCTGTTTTGCTTTCAAGACAGCCGAAAACTTGTATGATGTGTATCTTAGCGGGGGGTCTACATCTGCTACCGCCGGTCTTCAATATGCAAAATTGAATCTTTCTAATAGCAGTATGAATACTCCTATAAGAATTGGAGAATATACCGTTGACAACAAACTTCAGGGATTAAATTCTGCCAGTATAAATGTATTTAACAATCAACTATATGCTGCTACCGGATTGACTAATGCTACTAATTATTTATTTACCAAAATTGGAAGTGATGTACCAACTGAAGTAGCTAGTGTAACAGACTTAAGTAATACCAGCCCTTTAAATGTTTTAAAAATACCTGGAGATTTCGTGTTTTTTGGTAAAGATCTTCTATATATCGCTGACGAAACAAAAGGAATATACAAGTTCTATTCTACAGATAACGGAGAAACTTGGATTGCCGCAGGTTTTGTTGATTCTAATATTAGCGGGGATCTGGGACTGAGGGGAATGACCGGAAGAATAGAAAATGGTAAAGTTACCCTGTATGCCGTAACTATTAAATCTAAAGGAAATAGTATTGTTAAAATAGTAGATGAAACAGCGAAAGACCAAGTTATTTCCAATTTTACAATAGGAGTTTCTATTACCACTTTGAGTACCGCAACATCCATAGTAGGCTACAGAGGTATCAGCTTCACCCCTAATTCTACCATTACATTGCCTGTTACCTTAAACAGTTTTACGGCTAAACCTGTTAATTCAAATGTGCTTATAAACTGGTCTACAGTATCAGAACAAAACAATAAACACTTCGAAATTCTACACTCTACAGATGGTATTTCGTTCTCTAAAATTGGTGAAGTAAATGGCAAGAACAATTCCAGCACACTTACGCAGTATGCATTTACACATTATTCACCGGCATCCGGAACGAACTACTATCAACTAAAACAGGTAGATTTCAATGGAAATTCAGAAACATTTGGTCCCGTTCCTGTAAAACTTAACTTTACACCTGAAGAGAACATCAAAATAATCAATAAAAACGGTTCGGTTATCTTATCCATAAACTCTGAATATACAGATTCGGTAAACTTAACTGTTACAGACGTTACCGGGCGAGTAATCCTTTCTAAAAAATCTGTAATCAACAAAGGAGACAATAATATCGCACTTAATACCATCTTAAAACAAGATGCTATTTATGTCTTAAATCTTGAAGGTAAGAATCTTAATAAAGCAGTTAAATTCAGGAATTAACCTGGACATTTGACAAACAAAAAGTGCTGTGAGTAAATTCACAGCACTTTTTGTTTATTTTCCGTTTAAAAACCGTTGTTGGTGGAAATTTACCAAATCATCTATCGGCGAACGTACAATTTTCCCTAAGTTCATTCCGTATTCACCTGCAACCTCCTCTAAAATATCTTTGAAATTATAGGCTACAGAACCAATGCAATTGAAAGAATAAGATTTATAGTTAGGATATCTGCTTACCAGATTCTTAAAAAACTCTTCAAAAGAAGATTTTACCAGATTTCGGGTATATACCTTATTAGATTGTACATCATAAACAAACTTACTGAAACTGGCACAAAACCTGTTTGGTAACGGCTTTACATAGACGTTATCTAAAATATCTTCTTCAGTTAACTGAAATGTATCCCAAAATTCCTTTCTAACCTCTTCCGGCATATAACCTCTGATATAATCTCCCAAGAGCTTTTTACCAATATGGCAACCACTCCCCTCATCACCTAATATGTACGCTAAAGAATCAATATGCTCAACAATATCGTTTCCATCATAAATACAGGTATTTGTTCCGGTACCTAAAATAGCTGCGAAACCTTTGTTGTTGCCCAATAAAGCTCTGGCAGCAGCCAACAGATCATGACCAATATCAATTTTCGCATTCACAAAAATCTTCTCGAAAGCATCTGAAATTACTTTCGCCTTTTCATCGTTATGTACGCCGGCACCGTAATAATTTACTTCCTTAACCTCCTCTACCGGAAGATCCTTGGGTAAGTTTTTCTTTAAAGAATTATATATATAAGTTGTATCCGAAAAATAAGGGTTATAACCTTCGGTATTAAAGAGTGTCTTATTGTTATTTTCATCAATAAGGCACCAATTGGTTTTAGTCGAGCCCCCGTCTGCTATAAGTATCATATGTTAAATTATAATAATCAGTTTTTAAAGATATTAATATTATCTTATTGTACAAAGTACACTAAGTGCTTATTTCAAGCAATAAACACAAAAACACCTGATTAACAGCTTATTATTTTACAAAAAAGCATTGCGTCAAACCCTTTTCCAGAATATCTCTTCGCAAATTCTTACCAATAAATACAATTCTAGTCTGCTTATTCTGTTCATTCTCCCAGACATCTCCGTCCGTAAAAACAGGAGAACCTTTTACAGATTGGAGAATAAGCTGCCTGTTAATCCCTTCAATATTGATAATCCCCTTAATACGGTAAAAATATGCTCCCTGAAACATTAGCATAACAGTAAAATAATGACGAAGCTTCATCAGATCGAAACTTTCGTCAAACACAAAACTTTGTGCAACAATATCATGATGGTGGCTCTCTTTTACAGAAGATGCAAAACCTTGTTTTAGCGATGTAGAAACACCTAACTTTAGTTTTACAGTGGACTTATCATAAGCATTCAATTCCAACAGTTTTTTTGTATCTACTTTGCCATAATTCGCAAATTCAAAATCCGCAAGAGGATTTAAAGCCTTTGTTTTTTGCTTAATGAGTTCTATTTGCTCGCCATCTGCATCATCGCTTTTATTGTATATAATATAATCAGAAAAAGCAATTTGTTGTGAAGCCTCCTCCTCTACTCCCAGTACATCCAGAACATGGGCACAATCTACCAGACAAATTACACCATCTAGTTTAAATACAGTTTGAATATTGTAATCTGTCATAAAAACCGCTGCAACCGCAGAAGGGTCTGCAATGCCGGTAGTTTCTATAATCAAATGGTCAAACTCATAAGGCCCGGTAACTAATTTATTCAATAAATCGCTAAGCTCTCCGTTTACCGAACAACAGATACAGCCATTAGATAATTCAAAAATATGCTCATCAGTATTAATAACCAGTGAGCTATCTATATTAATCTGACCAAATTCATTCTCAATAATCGCAAATTTCTTATCTGGATTTTCCGTGATGATATGGTTTAAAAAAGTAGTTTTACCTGCACCTAAAAAACCTGTAAGTATGGTAACCGGAGTTGTCTTCAATGCCATTTGGCAAAGATAGCGAATTACACATATTACATTTTTCATCTCAACATCAGAAAACATTAGCCTTAATTACTTTGTTCCTTGATAAGTTCATCGGTTTATAGGCTAGACTTTCTACTTTGAACTTTAAACTTTTGACTTCACAATACATGAACAGGCTGCAACAAAAATTAGAGAAAATAGGTTCCGACGCTAAATCCACTGCCAAAGCCGTTGGCTTAAGATATATCGATAATTTTGAAAAAGGTTACACACGAAAAAGAAACAATAACGGTTTTCAATATTTTGACCTGGAGGGAAATCTGGTAAAAGATTCAGATTTGTTAGAACGCTTCCGGAAACTGGTTATTCCCCCGGCATATGAAAACATTTGGATCTCGCCCGCAGAAAACACCCATCTTCAGTTTACGGGAATAGATGCAAAAGGCAGAAAACAATACAGGTATCATCCGGAATGGAATAAAATTAGAAACCAGGCTAAATTTTACCGCTTAAGGCGATTTGCAGAAGCCCTGCCCATTATCCGAAAACAGGTAGAAAAAGATCTAAAAAGAAAAGGATTACCTCTGGAAAAAGTATTGGCTTTGGTTGTAAAACTGATGGAATTGACCAATATCCGCATAGGAAATGAAAATTACAGCAAGTTATATGGCTCTTTCGGCTTGACAACGTTGAAAGACAGACACGTCAGATTCAACGGCAATAAAGAAGTTAAATTTGCTTTTAAAGGTAAAAAAGGTATCTATCATGAAATTTCGCTGCATGATAAGTCAATTGCAAAATTGGTAAAACACTGTCAGGACATTCCCGGAAAAGAGCTATTTCAATACTATGATGAAAATGGCAATCATCATAGTATTGATTCCGGAGATGTAAATAATTATATCAAGGAAATTTCGGGTGAAGATTTTACTGCAAAAGATTTCAGGACATGGTTTGGCAGCGTCCATGCTATCTGTGCATTTAGAAATATAGGAAACTATGAGAAGCAAACCGAACTGAAAAGCAATATTGTGCAGGCGGTTGACTATGTTGCAGAAAAGTTAGGCAATACCAGAACAGTCTGTAAAAAATATTATGTGCATCCAACTGTGATATCATCTTATGAAAATGGACACATCCATTTGTACAGAACCAGAAAAACTTCGTCGGGCTCTTTTACGGATTATGAGAAACTGCTGATTAAAATTTTGGACCAGGAAAGTCTGAGTTAAGCATTTTTTTTAACTTTGCTACATGTTCACAGGCATTATAGAAACGCTAGGTAAAGTTGTAAAGGTAGAAACAGACCGGGGCAATCTCCATTTAACTATTCAATCTGATATCAGTAATGAGCTTAAAATAGACCAATCTGTTGCCCATAACGGCGTTTGCTTAACTGTTGTTTCCATTGCAGATGATACGCATACAGTTACAGCAATTCAGGAAACACTTCTAAAAAGCAATTTAGGAGAGCTACAACAGGGAAACACAATAAACCTGGAACGTTGTATGCTGATGAATGGCAGACTGGATGGACATATTGTACAGGGCCATGTAGATCAAATAGCAAAATGTATTGCTCTGGAAGAACAAGACGGCAGCTGGTTCTTTACTTTTGAGTATGAAGAAAACCAGGGTAACGTAACTGTAGAAAAAGGCTCCATTTGTGTAAACGGAATCAGTCTTACTGTAGTAAATTCACGAAAGAATCAGTTTTCAGTTGCCATTATTCCCTATACTTATGAACATACTAATCTGAACGAAGTTAAGGTTGGAAGTACAGTGAACCTGGAATTCGATATTATAGGAAAATATGTTGCCCGTTTAATGCAACGCTAAAACACTAAAACATGAGCTTTGCTAAACAGGTAAAATCCCTACTGTATAAAGAAATACTTTTGGAATGGCGTTCTAAATATGCTTTTAACGGCATTTTATTATATGTACTTTCTACGGTATTTGTTTGTTATCTGTCCTTTAAAACAACTCCTCCTTTAGTTTGGAATGCTCTTTTTTGGATTATTCTACTGTTTACAGCTATCAATGCCATAGCCAAAAGTTTTATGCAGGAAAGCAAAGGACGGTTATTGTATTTTTATACACTAGCTAGTCCTCATGCCATTATCATCTCTAAAATTATTTACAATATCATTTTAATGATATTAATGGCATTCATAGCCTTAATTGCTTACAGCGTTGTGTTCACCAACGAAATAGGCGATATCTGGCTATATTTATTAGCGGTATTGCTGGGCTCAATCAGTTTTTCAACTGTTTTCACCATGATATCCGCAATAGCTTCCAAAGCAGGTAATAACGGAACATTAATGGCAATACTCAGTTTCCCGGTGATAATCCCATTATTGATGCTAATCATCAAACTTTCTAAAAATGCAATGGATGGACTAGACCAAAGTGTATCTTACGACGAAATAGGGGTTTTATGTGTTATTAACGTCATTGTCATTGTCATTTCATTGCTGCTTTTTCCCTATTTGTGGAGAGATTAATTTGCTTAGCTGGTTCATTATTAGGCTTTAGCTGTTAACCTGCTTCTTTTCGAACCTCTATTTTCCACTTCCTGTTCTCTATTCCTTATCTCACACACTCAACTTCAGAATATCATTTTTACCGACAAACTACATTAAATAATAATTCTTTATTTACATTTGTCGAACTTTATCCAAAACTCAGAACTATGCGAAGTAATTGGTGGAAAATCACCGCTTTCTTTTTAGTAATCTACTCAATTATAGGCGGTTTACTATTAGAAGTTCCGCATCTTCCAATATTAAATGAAAGTATCAGAAACCTTTACTTTCATGTGCCGATGTGGTTTTCTATGATTTTGCTCTACCTTATATCGGTCATTTACAGCATCAAATATTTAGCCAGTGCTAACGAAAACCACGATTTAATTGCCGTAGAAAGTGTAAATACGGGAATTATATTCGGTATTTTCGGGTTATGTACAGGTATGGTATGGGCTAATTATACATGGGGAGCTCCATGGCCAAACGATCCAAAATTAAACGGGTCTGCCATCGCGACTTTAATGTATTTAGCATATGTTGTCCTTAGAGGATCTTTAGACGAAGAACAAAAAAGAGCAAAAATATCTGCCATTTATAATGTATTTGCCTTTCCGATTATGGTGGTATTAATTTTCATTTTACCACGCATGACAGATTCTTTGCATCCGGGTAACGGAGGCAATCCTGGTTTTGGTGCTTACGATCTTGACTCGAGAATGCGGACAGTCTTCTACCCTGCTGTTATAGGATGGCTATTAACAGCTACATGGATTATGACCTTACGATACAGAACCCGAAAAATCGAAAACAAAAGAAATCAAATAGATTAAAACTAAAGAAATGAAAAAGACATTCTCTATATTTTTTGCTTTACTTATTTCTATTTCCGCTTCTGCTAATGAGAATGTAGAAATGGCTGACGCTTTAAGAAGCTCGGGTAAAATTTATGTGGTAGTGGCTGTAATTGCCGTTCTTTTTATAGGCCTGTTTGCATATCTTTTTTCTATAGACAGAAAAATATCCAAAATAGAAAAGGATAAATAAAAAGCTAGTTACAGACAAACAAAAACCTTCTAAACTTGCTATAAACATAGCGGTTCTGCAAGTCAAAATTTGCAGAACCGAACATTCACCAAACTATGTTTTTATGGCACAAACAAATCAGAACCAGGATCTACATTTTTTTGATGACGTATGTCGTTTCGTTGACAGAGCAGCCCAATTCACCGACCATGACAAGGGACTGCTTTCCCAAATAAAAGCGTGTAACAGTGTTTACCGCTTTCAGTTTCCCATAAGAAAAGGCAATAGCTTTGAAATAATACATGCCTGGCGTGTAGAGCATTCGCATCATATGATGCCTACTAAAGGAGGCATCCGCTACAGCGATATGGTTAACGAAGACGAGGTAATGGCCTTAGCTGCATTAATGACGTATAAATGTGCAATCGTGAACGTTCCTTTCGGCGGCGCTAAGGGGGGAATTAAGATCAATACTAAAAATTATTCGACCGCCGAACTGGAAAATATCACCAGAAGGTATACAGTAGAATTAATAAAAAAGAACTTCATTGGACCGGGAATAGACGTCCCTGCACCAGATTATGGTTCTGGTGAACGGGAGATGGCTTGGATTGCCGACACCTATATGATGATGAATCCAGGCTCTTTAGATGCTTTAGGCTGTGTTACCGGAAAGCCGATAGCCTTGCATGGTATACACGGACGTAAAGAGGCGACGGGCCGGGGTGTTGCTTTTGCAACAAGAGAATGTGTTTCCGTTACAGAAGACATGAAGAAAGTTGGACTTTCTGCTGGTCTGGAAGGTAAAAAAATCATTATTCAGGGTTTGGGTAATGTTGGATACAATGCAACTAAATATTTAATGGAATTTGGCGCTTCCATAGTAGGAATCTGCGAATTTGAAGGAGCAATTTATAATACTGACGGACTAGATCTGGATGAAGTAATGGCTCATAGGAAAAGTACAGGCTCTATATTGGGGTATGCTAAAACAAAAAAAGAATTTAAAAACTCTGCAGAAGGATTAGAACAGGAATGCGACATTTTAATTCCCGCAGCTTTAGAAAACCAGATTTCCATAGACAATATTTCAAGAATAAAAGCCAAAATTATTATTGAAGGTGCAAACGGGCCAACCACTCCGGATGCGGCAATAGCGTTTATCGAAGCTGGTGGAATAATTGTTCCTGATATGTATGCCAATGCCGGTGGCGTGACAGTTTCCTACTTTGAATGGTTGAAAAACCTGTCTCATGTTTCTTTTGGCAGAATGGACAGACGATACGCAGAGAACACTAACAAAAATATCCTTGACACTATAGAAAGTGCGACCGGACTTTCACTATCTGCTGAACAGCGAGCAATTATAGCAAAAGGTGCTTCCGAACTGGAACTGGTGAATTCCGGGCTGGAGGACACTATGGTTCGTTCATACCACGAAATAAGGGAGAAGATGGTCTCGAACAATAAAATACCCGATTTACGTACAGCAGCGTTTGTTCTGGCTCTGGATAAAATTGCTACTTCTTATATGAATATGGGAATTTGGCCGTAAGAGAAACAACTGAAAAATAAAAAAGGCTATTTTAAAAATAGCCTTTTTTAGATAACAAGCACACTTTATTTGTTAATTATGTGTAGCTTTTCTGATTTGAATATTACCACTGGCTGCACCGGTTATATATACAGTATATATCTTACCAGCTGCAAAATTTTCGAGATTGAAGTCTCCTAAACTTGCAGATTCTCCGGCGCTAAATACATTTACTAATTTAATACCGGTATCAATCTCACTAAAAGAGGTTACATTGTTTCTTCCCAAATTAGCGGCTAAAGTAGCTCCGGTAGATAGCTTGATATCCACATTTTGTGGTGCTGCATCACTTAAATGAACAAACCTTACTTTTGCTTTGCCTGAAGAAGGTGCAGAAAGATCATCTTCCTCTACTTTAATTCTGGCATTTTGGCCATCACCAGCTAAAAAGACAGTATAACTTCTACCGTTCCTGAAATCATGTGTTCCTGATGCGAAAGTTACACCAGATTCATTTCTAAATTCGGCAGACAATCTGTTTCCTGAATTAGTAACGATATAATCAGATTCAGACTGATAAGTTAAACCGCTATGCACACGGTTATTAGCCAAATAGAAACTTTGCTCTCCTGCAGTGGAAGAAGCATGAATTAATTTGATCCTTGCAGATCCTTCTTCATCAACATCATTTTTCTTACAGGATGAAAAGGTCATCATCATCGCTAAAACGGCTACTCCTGTTAATAAGCCGTTAAAAATTCTCACTTTTTTCATAGTATTAGTTTTTATAAATAATTACGTCTGGTTAATTACAAAAACCAATCCTCCAAAAGCACTTCGGGACAAAACAAACAACAACAAATTGATTTAAAGCATGTTACAAAACAAAAATAAAACTAAAAAAAACAATCGTTTATGTCCAGTTTTTTAAACAGCCATTAGTTTCCAATTTTGGAGTTAATCTGCGTGGTTACAAAAAGCCCGTATCGTTAAAATTGATCTGTATTTTAATCTGGCTTCAGGCTATTTTCACTTTAGAGAATATTGTATTATGGAGGTAAGATGTAAGATCAATAGTCATTATCAGCTGAAATTCAATCACTTGTAAAAAGAGTATCCAAAAAGTGGTATTAAGTATGCTAGAGCAAATCAGAAACAGCAGAAACCCTTTTTGGACAGCTCCGAAATCTCAATTAGTTACTAATCTTTAGAAAAAGACAATTCGTTCTGAAAATATTTGCTGTATTTTCTTCTATCAAATTTGTAAAGTTTCGCTGCTCGGTAAGAAACTCCCTTTTGTTTTTCGTCAAGTTCTTTTAAAATATCATAAGCCAGAATTTTCTTTCTGAAATTCCTTTTATCCAGCTTTTTATTCAATATCAACTCGTACAAATTCTGTAACTGGGTAAGCGTAAACTTCTCTGGTAACAGTTCAAAAGCCAATGGCTGATAACTAATTTTACTCTTCACTCTCTCGAAGCCCTTTTCGAAAATCATTTTATGGTCAAAACCAAGTTCTGGTAGTTCTTTAATAGAAACCCAGGAAGCATTTTTTGCATAAGGTATTACTGGTCTTACATCTTTCGCACTATTTAATCTTATCATTGCAAAATAAGCTACTGTAATAATTCTTCCTTTAGGATGCCTGTTTAGCTCGCCAAAGGTGTGGAATTGCTCCATATAGATATCTTTAAGACCTGTTAGTTCGTAAAGTACCCGCTCTGCTGCAGCATCAATACTTTCATCATTATTCACCATATTTCCTGGTAAAGCAAACCAGTCTTTATATGGATCCTGATTTCTCTCTATCAATAAAATCTTCAGCTCGCCTTCATCAAAAGCGAAGATCACACAGTCTACAGAGAAAATAGAGTTTAAATGCGGTAAATACGTCAAAATGATAAATATTAAGTTTATTAACCAATCAACACCCTGCAAAGGTTAAAAAAAATTTCCAAAAAATAACACTTAGTGTAAAAAATACACGTATATTAGTAAGCCCAAAACAAAAAAAAATTATTCTCTTAATTTGATGTCTAAAATAAAAAAAATAGCAGTATTTACTTCAGGGGGCGACGCTCCGGGCATGAATGCCTGTATTCGGGCCGTTGTTAGAACAGGATTACATTTCGGGTGCGAAATGGTTGGAATTAAACAAGGCTATCAGGGAATGATAGACAAAAACTTTATTTTAATGAACCGACATTCTGTTAGCAACATCATGCAATTGGGCGGAACCATACTTAAAACTGCTCGTTGTTTAGAGTTCAAAACCGAAGAAGGGCAGCAAAAAGCTTTTAACAATTTAAAAGAAGAAGGTATTGATGCCTTAGTTGCTATTGGCGGAGACGGAACTTTTACAGGAGCAGAAAGATTATCCAGAAACTTTGATATTCCCGTAATGTGCATACCGGGAACGATTGATAACGATTTATACGGAACTGACTTTACCCTTGGTTTTGATACAGCTACAAATACTGTTATTGAAGCTATAGACAAGATCAGAGATACAGCAGAATCTCATGACAGGTTATTCTTTATTGAAGTAATGGGCCGAGATGCCGGATGTATTGCACTTAGAGCTGGCATTGCAGGTGGTGCAGAAGCCATTTTACTTCCTGAAAAAGAAACCGCCATAGAAAATTTAATTGCAACCTTAGAAGATGGTGCAAAAAATTCTAAATCTTCCAGCATTGTTATTATAGCAGAAGGTGACAAAAACGGTGGTGCATACAATGTAGCACAAAAAGTGAAAGAAAAAATTAGCTACTTCGATACAAAAGTTACTATCTTAGGCCACTTACAAAGAGGCGGCAGTCCAAGTAGTTTCGATAGGATTTTAGGTAGTAGAATGGGCTATGCTGCAGTAAAAGCAATTCTTGCTGGTGAAACTCGCAAAATGGTTGGGCTTAAAGGAAACAATATTAGTTTTACAGACCTGGAAGAATCTATTGCGAGACATGACTTTAAACTGGAAGATGATTTAATGGAAATGTCAACCATATTAGCATAAATGATAGCTGTTGTTTATAGTGGCTCTAGATTTGCAACATGGAAAATTGCAGATAAGGACAAAGAAGTTCTTGACATTCGTACGCAGGGAATAAACCCATTCTTTAACGATGAGAAGTATATTCTTAATCTCCTTAATAAGAACATCAAGTTTATTCATAATGCTGAGAAAATAAAAAAAATATATTTCTTTGGCGCCGGAGCGACTTCCCAGGAAAGAAATGAAGTCATTCAGGATGCTTTTTCCAAATTTTTCAGATATAGCAAGGTATATGTTTACCACGATCTGGAAGCAGCTGCAAAAGCCACTTGTAATGACGAACCGGGAATTGTATGCATTATGGGTAGCGGCTCTAATGCCGCATACTTCGATGGAAAAAAAATAACTGAGAACAATTTTGGTTTAGGTTATGCTATTGCAGATGAAGGATCTGCCAATTGGCTGGGAAAAATGCTGATTAAACAACATCTTACCCATACCCTTCCGGCAGATTTTAAAAGAATTTTCAACAAAAAGTACGATTTAGATAAAAAATTGGTTTTGGATAAGGTATATAAACAAGCTCATCCTAATCTTTTTCTAAGTTCTTTCGTAGATTTGCTGTTGGAAAACAAAGAACACCCCTTCGTAAAGGATTTTGTAAAAAAAGGTTTTTCTCTTTTTATGGATACTTATCTCATCCCTTTACGAGAGCAATATGGAAACCAGCAACCTATTCATTTTGTAGGAACTGTTTCTGCAAACTTTGAAGATTATTTATTAGAAGTGGCTCAAGAGAAAGACATAGAAATAAGGTCTGTAGTGAAAGAGCCCATTTATAACTTATTGAATTATTACGCAAATAAAAATTAAATAGAAATGAAAATTGGAATTAACGGATTCGGAAGAATCGGAAGATTAGCTTTTAGAGCAGCAATAAAAAGAAGCGATATTCAGGTTGTTGGTATCAATGACTTAATTGACGTTGATTATATGGCTTATATGCTAAAATACGATTCTACACATGGTAAATTTGATGGAACTGTAGAAGTAAAAGACGGAAATTTGATCGTTAATGGTCAAACTATACGTGTTACTGCAGAAAAAGATCCGGCAAATTTGAAATGGAACGAAGTTGGTGCTGAATACATCATTGAGTCTACTGGTTTTTTCTTAACTCAGGAAACTGCTCAAAAACATATCGAAGCTGGTGCTAAAAAAGTAGTTATGTCTGCACCTGCAAAAGACGACACCCCTACTTTTGTAATGGGTGTTAACCACAAAACTTTAAGAGCTGATCAAAACATTGTTTCTAATGCTTCTTGTACTACAAACTGTCTGGCTCCAATAACTAAAGTATTAAATGACAACTTTGGTGTATTAGAAGGTTTAATGACCACTGTACATGCTGCTACAGCAACTCAAAAAACTGTTGATGGTCCTTCAGTAAAAGACTGGAGAGGTGGCCGTGGTGCTTACCAAAACATCATCCCTTCTTCTACCGGTGCTGCTAAGGCTGTTGGTTTAGTTATCCCAGAAATTAAAGGTAAATTAACGGGTATGGCTTTCCGTGTTCCTACAGCAGACGTTTCTGTAGTTGATTTAACAGTTAGATTAGAAAAACCTGCTTCTTACGAAGCTATCAAAGCCGCTATGAAAGCTGCTTCTGAAGGCGAGTTAAAAGGTATTTTAGGTTATACTGAAGACGAGGTTGTTTCTACAGACTTCTTAGGTGATGCAAGAACTTCTATCTTTGATGCTAAAGCTGGTATCTCTTTAAATGATAACTTCGTAAAAGTTGTTTCATGGTATGACAACGAATGGGGTTACTCTAACAAAATTGTTGACTTATTACAACATATGGCATCTTTATAATCTTATAGAGATTTATAAACAAAATAAAAAAAGCGATTCTCTGGAATCGCTTTTTTTATTTTGTTTATATAAGGCAGACAGACGACAACCATGCTCAACCGTATGGTTAAAATTCAATTATTTAGACCTCAAATCAGAGATTTTTTAAAGCAGAAACCAAAATCTCAATACATATTTCTCTATATCTGGGATTATTTTAAAATTTTGTTCATTATTTTACTTTTTCACGTAAAATTTCCGTTGCTTTTTTAAAAACAAAAACTACTTTTGCCTTCTGAAATCTGTAGCTCTGGAAAAAGGAAATATTTCCGTGAAGATTTTCAAAAAAAAAGCTTATTTGAAATCATAAACTGCTCATAAACCGCAATTTATGAAAAGACATCAAAAAAGCGACAAAAACAATAAAATTGATGTTTTATTGTTAATTTTACCAAACTATTGAATAAATATTAAAAAATCGATATATATTCGAGCAAGCTTATTAAAATTAAAAGATAAAGCCATATTTAAAAGACAGAGAAAGACATACTGCTTTTAAATGAGATAAAACGCATATAATGAACTTTCAAAAAATGTTAAAGACAGAAGTTGCGATCACTCTTGTAAAAGAGACATTAAAGACCCAACTTATTAGTCAACTAAATCTTATACCTGTCTCTTCTCCCATAGCTGTGCTGGATGGCACAGGAATCAACGATGACTTAAACGGAACAGAACGTCCGGTTGCATTTCCCGTAAAGGCATTAGGCGAAAAGAGAGCTGTTGTGGTGCATTCTCTGGCGAAATGGAAACGTTTGAGACTTAAACAACTGGAGGTTGATTTAAATTATGGTATCCTAACGGATATGAAGGCCTTAAGACCAGATGAGGACTACACACATATACATTCTATTTATGTAGACCAATGGGATTGGGAAAAAAGAATTGAACCAGCACAAAGAACCTTAGAATATTTAAAAGAAACAGTTTCTAAAATTTACGAAGCTCTAAAATTCACAGAAAAGTTTGTAGAGGCGCATTATCCGGACATTAAAGCTATTTTACCAGAAAACATCAAATTTATATCTTCTCAGGAGCTTTTGGATCTATATCCAAATTCTACTCCTAAAGAAAGAGAGAATGCCATTGCCAAGGAATACGGTGCAGTATTCTTGTATGGAATTGGTGGAAAACTGACTAATGGCGAACCTCATGATGGAAGAGCACCGGATTATGATGATTGGAGTACGTTAAACAGCGAAGGCACTTACGGTCTAAATGGTGATATTTTAGTATGGCACCCAACTTTAGAATGTGCTTTCGAACTTTCTTCAATGGGAATCAGAGTAGATAAAGCTGCTTTAATTAAACAATTGGAACTAAGAAACAGCACAGACCGCTCTCAATTATCATTTCATAAAATGCTTCTTGAAGACAAACTTCCAGACTCTATTGGAGGCGGAATTGGCCAATCCAGAGTATGCATGTTTATGCTTAAAAAATCTCATATTGGTGAAGTTCAGGTTAGTATATGGGCAGATGAAGAGATAGAGAGATTGGCCAGTAAAGGAATTGAATTATTATAGAAGTCCGAAACTGATAACTAAACACTAAACGATAAAAAAACGCTGGCAGGTCTAACCCGTCAGCGTTTTTTTTTGACTAATGAACTTCTTTCCTAATTCAATCTATATACCTTGCCAGGCAACGAAACAATTATAGACTTCATTTCCAGTTCCAACAAAGCAATTGCCAATTTACTTTGCTGCATATTAAGTCTTGTCTGAATTTCATCAATTGCAATACTATCGCATGCTTTAATCAATTCTAAAATTTTTTGTTCGTCTTTATTTAATTCATGTAATATTTCCAGCTGCTTTTCTTGTTTCGGTACGTCTTCCGCTGCCCAGCCCATAATATATTCCAAATCTTCTATTCCGGTTAACAGGTGTGCCCTATTTGTTTTTATTAAAAAGTTGCAGCCTTCAGAAACCTCATTATCTATTCGTCCCGGAACAGCAAAAACATCTTTATTATACGAATTTGCAATCTCAGCAGTAATCAATGCTCCTCCCGTCTTGGTCGCTTCTACCACAATCACGGCATCAGCCATTCCTGCTATAATTCTATTTCTTTTAGGAAAATTAGCTCTATCTAAAATAGATTGCGAGCAAAACTCTGTCAGTAAACCACCACAAGAAACCATTTTCTCTGCAACTTCTCTATGTAAGGCTGGATATATACGATCTAAACCATGTCCCAGAACTCCCACTGTAGCCAGATCATTTTGCAGAGCAGCTTTATGTGCTGCAATATCAATCCCATAAGCCAGACCACTTACCACCAAAACATCATGTTGTTTTAAGCCTGCTGTCAAATCTTCGCAAAACTGACGACCATACGATGTTGCGTTTCGTGTTCCTACAACAGACACTATCTTTTGCTTATTTAAATCGGTATTACCTTTATAAAACAATAAAACAGGTGCGTCCACACAATTCCTTAATCTTCGTGGGTAATCATCATTTAAGAAAAACAGAGGCTGGATTTTATATTTTTCAATAAAGGCGATTTCATTTTCTGCTTTTGCGAAAGACTCCTTTCCTGCAATAGCAGCAGCAGATTTAATTCCTATTCCCGGAATCTTCTCCAGGTCGGACTTTTTTGCACCAAAAATCTCTTCGGCACTGCCAAAATAATTAAGAATATGACGAATGGTAATATTACCTAAACCCTTGGTAAGGCTAAGCGCAATTTCATAAAACATGTTCGGGTTTATAACCTGTTAATAATATATTACATAAATATACTATTGTGCAGGCACATATACCACGTATTTTGTATCAAAAAAATCTTCTTCGAAAAAATCTTTTAAAGGATATAGGGCTATATTCTTCAATTTTGATTCTGCCAGCTCCTGATCTAAATCGCCACCTTTAAGATAAAGAACACCATTTTTCAAACTGGAAACAGAATCTTTCTTAAACTTACCTCTTATCCAGGGATAAAAATCTTTCAATTGTGTTACCGCTCTCGAAACCACAAAATCAAACTTATCATTAATTTGTTCTGCTCTGCTGTGCGTAGCTTTCAGATTTTGTAGCCCAATCCCTTTAGCCACTTCATTTACCACTTTTATTTTTTTCCCTATGGAATCTACCAAATGAAATTGCACTTGGGGAAATAGTATTGCCAAAGGAATTCCCGGAAATCCACCACCTGTCCCTACGTCTAATATATTCTGACCTGCTTTAAATGATAACACTTTTGCTATACCTATAGAATGCAAAATATGTCTTTCGTAAAGCAGATCGATGTCTTTTCTACTAATTACATTAATCTGTGAGTTCCAGAAAGAATACAAATCAAATAATTTATCGAATTGTTCCTTTTGCTTTGCGCTTAACCTGGGGAAGTATTTATATATAATTTCAGAACTCATTTCCGGTCTTTTTTTGTTTGTTTAAAATGTTAGACAACAAATCTCTTGCTCTAAACAATTGTGCTTTAACAGTCCCCAGAGGCAACATCAATTGTTCTGCTATTTCTTCGTATGATAGTTCGTCAAAATATCTTAAGACAACTAGTGTTTTATATCTGTCTGGCAATCTGTTAACAATATCTTTCACCTGTTCTGCCTGTTGCTTTTTGATAGACGACTCTTCGGGGTTTGGATCATCGCTTTTAATATAAAAAACATAATCTTCTCCGTCTTCTGCCAATGCATTGTCTATAGACGTGGTAACTATCCGTTTCTTTCTGATAAAGTCTATGCTACCATTTGTTGCTATACGAAATAACCAGGTACTAAAGGCAAAATCGGCTTTATATTTATCTATATTTTCAAAAGCCTTTGCAAAAGTGGAAACGGTTAAATCCATTGCATCGTCTTTATTATTTACCATTTTCAAAACCATGAAATAAATGGCATCCTTATAACGGTGCATCAATTCTGCATAAGCCTTCTGATTACCTTCTTTGGCACTTAAAACAAGATTATAATCATTCTTGGCGTTTTCCGAAAAATTTGGATTTATTTCCATGCGATTTTTTTTCTGAAAATTCTTCTAAAGCTGATAATCATTAAAAACATTTGATAAAATAGATCTAAAAACAACAAACTCCAGATCAAATCTTTGCAGCGTAAAATAGTTAAAGATTTAGAGTAAATTAAAATTTGAACCAAAAATCTTATAAAAAACACCCCTAAAATATAAGGCCAATAAATTTGTAATACTAAACAGGTAACTATAAAAACATAAAAACCTATGGCAGATACACCTTGTAATGTCAGTTGAAATTGATGTGTTTTTTTATAAGCTTTACCTGCACCAAAATGCCTTAATTTCTGATTCCAGTAACCTTTCCATGTATCTTTTGGCTCGCTAATCATATGCGATTCTGGTCTTATCTCTATAAAAGTATTTATTACGTTGGCGGTTTGATTTACAAAAAGATCATCATCTCCAGACGGAATATGCATGTGCGAAGCAAAGCCTTTATTTTTAAAAAACAGCGCTTTCTTATACGACAGATTTCTTCCGACTCCCATATATGGCATGCCATTTAGCGCAAAAGAGAAGTAATTGAGCGCAGTCTGGAATGTTTCATACCTGATAAGCATATTCAATAATCCTTTCTTCTTTTCGTATGGTGAATACCCTAATACAATTTCGGCCTGTGGCTTTCTATAAGCTGAGCACATCATAACCAGCCATTCATCTGAACAAGGTTTACAATCTGCATCGGTAAAGACTAAAATCTCGTTAGAAGCAGCCTTAATTCCTAAAGTAAGTGCAAACTTTTTCCCTGTTTTGTATAAAACATGCTCTTCCTTTGTAACCACTTTCAGATTTGCGTACTGCTCTTTAAAATCCCTGAGAATTTCATCAGAGTTATCAAAAGAACAATCGTTTACTACAACAACCTCAAAGTCAATCCCTTTTTGCTGAAATATTAAAGGCAAATTTTCCTGTAAGTTTTTGGATTCATTTCTCGCACAAATGACTACCGAGACCTTAAAATCGTAGCTTATATTCTCCTGATCTGAGTTATAGATATTAAGTTTTCTTTGAACGACTATTAAGTAGTAGAGTTGAATAAGAAAAAAAATCAGTAAAAAAGCGAGTAAAGTGTATTCTAAATAAGCTTCCAATTAAGTTTTAATTTAAGCTTGCAAATTTCTCAATTTAAACCAAAAAACAAACTTTACAGCCTTATAAAAACATTTAATTTTAGTATCGACATTCCTTTTACAGCAATTTTAGGTATTTATACTCTCCCCTCCGTTCGGATGCAGTACCTGTCCCGAGATATAAGAAGCCCCTTCCGATGCAAGAAACACGTAACATGAGGCTACTTCATTAGGTTGCCCGACACGTCCCATTGGAGAATCTGATCCAAATTTAGCGACCTTTTCTTTATCGAAAGTAGCCGGAATAAGCGGCGTCCAGATTGGCCCTGGTGCCACAGCATTTACACGAATTCCTTTTTTCATAAGCGACATAGACAAAGATCTTGTAAATGCTACAATTGCACCTTTGGTAGCCGAGTAATCCAACAATTCGGGACTCCCTCTGTAAGCCGTTACAGATGCCGTATTTATAATACTGGAACCTTCTTTTAAATATTTCAACGATGCACTTGTTAGATAAAACTGAGAAAAAATATTGGTTCTGAATGTTTTCTCTAACTGATCTTTAGTAATATCTACAATTTCTTTCTGCGGAGACTGAACCGCAGCATTATTAATAAGTATATCTACCCGGCCAAACTCTTTTATTACTTTACTGACAACATCTTTACAATGTTTTTCTTCACCAATATCACCAGATATAAGCAAACAGCGCACCCCTTCTTTCTCTACAAGCTGTTTAGTCAATTCGGCATCTTCATGCTCATTCAAATAAGCTATGGCAATATTTGCACCTTCATAGGCAAAAGCTACCGAAATTGCCCGGCCAATTCCACTGTCTCCTCCTGTAATTAATACCAGTTTATCCTTAAAATAATCTTTTGTTTTTTTAACCTGATATTCCGGTTCTGGGTTCATTAAAGACTCTTTCCCTGGTTGCCTAGACTGTGCTTGTGCTGGTTGTTTAACCTTTTTCTCTTGTTTTTTCATAGCAGTAGACTTTTAATTATGCATAAACCATTACTGTACCAAAGTTTCGCTCTTTTATTACCCCTTTGCAAAGAAAGCCAATGGTAAATACCCCAATCTGGATTAAATTTTACTATTTTTGCGCTCCTTATATTGAATTTGATGAAGTTTAAACTATCTGTACAAGATAAATTTTCGAAGGCCAGAGCTGGTGAAATAGAAACAGACCACGGAACAATCCAGACACCTATTTTTATGCCTGTCGGAACCGCGGGAACAGTGAAAGCAGTTCATCAAAGGGAACTTAGAGACGATATAAAAGCACAGATTATATTGGGTAACACCTATCATCTGTATTTGAGGCCAGGCTTAGATGTGATCGAGAAAGCAGGAGGCTTACATAAATTTAATGGGTGGGAGAAACCTATATTGACAGACAGCGGTGGTTATCAGGTTTATTCCTTAACTGAAGTAAGAAAAATAAAAGAAGAAGGTGTCACCTTCAAATCACATATAGACGGCTCCAAACATTTGTTTACTCCAGAAAATGTAATGGACATTCAAAGGACTATAGGTGCCGACATCATTATGGCTTTTGATGAATGTACGCCTTATCCGTGTGATTATAATTATGCCAGAAAATCGTTAGATATGACGCATAGATGGCTAAAAAGGTGTATTAACAGATTCGATTCCACCGAACCAAAATACGGCTATTCGCAAACATTGTTTCCTATTGTTCAAGGTTCTGTATATAAGGATTTAAGAAAAAAATCTGCAGAGTTCATTGCTGAGCAAAACAGAGAAGGAAATGCTATTGGCGGATTGTCCGTTGGCGAACCTGCCGAAGAGATGTATGCTATGACTGAGGTTGTTTGTGATGTATTGCCAACTGAAAAGCCAAGATACCTGATGGGCGTAGGCACTCCTATTAATATCCTGGAAAATATTGCTTTGGGGATTGATATGTTTGATTGCGTTATGCCTACCAGAAATGCCAGAAACGGAATGCTTTTTACCAGAAATGGGATTATTAACATCAAGAATGAAAAATGGAAAGATGACTTCTCTCCAATAGATCCCGATAGCGATTTATATTCCGACCTGGTTTACTCCAAAGCCTATTTAAGACACCTTATTCACTCCAAAGAAATTTTAGGTGCACAAATTGCTTCTTTACACAACTTACATTTTTATCTTTGGTTAGTGAAAGAAGCCCGGGAAAAAATTATCTCTGGAGAATTTTACGATTGGAAAAATAAAATGATCAAAGTTCTGGGACAAAGGCTTTAATGAAATTTTTTAATAAATACATCAAACTAATAGACTGGTATATCATCAGGAAATACCTGGGCACATTTATTTTCACAATGGCCTTGTTTACTGTTATTTCTGTTGTTTTTGATATATCAGAAAAACTGGATGATTTTTTAAAAAGTAAGGCCACTTTCAGCCAGGTTGTTTTTGAATATTATGCCGGTTTTATTCCTTTTTATCTAAATTTCCTTAACCCGCTTATCAACTTTATCTCTGTCATTTTCTTTACCGCAAAAATGGCAGATCAAACTGAAATTGTTCCTATTTTAACAAGCGGAGCAAGCTTTAACAGGTTTTTAAGACCTTATTTTGTTGCTGCCACTGTTATTTTTATTTTTAATATAGGCTTTAATCTGTTCGTTATTCCTGAAACCAACCGATTAATGATTAATTTCGAGAACACCTACACCAAAATAAAGGAAACATCTCGAAACAATGTACATCTGCAACTGGATTCCAATACATATATATATATGGAGTCGTTTGATAACCTTAGAAATTCGGGCTATAAGTTCTCTCTGGAAAATTTTAATGGGAAAGAGCTTAAAGAAAAACTGATGGCAGACCGTATTTCATGGGACTCTGTAAGCAATAAATGGAAGGTTGAAAATTATACCATCAGATACGTTGACGGGTTAAAGGAACGCATGGAAAACGGAACGGTCAAAGACACTACGCTTGACATGAAACCAATCGATTTTGACATCAGGGACAATATCTATTCTGCTATGAATTACTGGGAACTGAATGAGAAGATTGAGAAAGAAAAGATCAGAGGGTCTGGTGTTATGGTAAACCTGGAATTGGAAAAATTTAAGCGGTGGACTTATCCCTTCTCTACCTATATATTAACCCTCATTGGGGTTGCACTATCTTCCAGGAAAGTTAGAGGCGGTGTCGGACTTCCTCTGGGCCTTGGAATACTCTTAAGCTTTGTTTATATTTTATTCATACAATTTGCTAACGTATTCGCTTTAAAGGGAGGGTTACCACCAATTATAGCGGTATTAATACCTAATACATTATTTGCTGCCCTGGGTATCTATTTGGCCATAAAAGCTCCTAAGTAGGTTATTGGTTGAATTAGTTCATTAGTCATTAGTATATTTATCGCACTACACCAAACATCATTTATTATCCACTATGTTTGCTTTAAGCCTTCAACTTTTAGCCTTTAGCCTTCCTCATTAGTATGCTTATCGCACCAGGCATCAGACCTCGGTCTCCGGACTTCAGACTTTTTAGTTCATCAATCTTTAGCCTCCATTAGCCTGCTTTAAGCTTTTAGCCTTCTTATAATCTGTATCAATTTTAATAGGATTGATTTATTACAGTTGTTTACTCTAACTTTGCCCCATGAAATTGAAAGTAAGCAACGATCTGATCTTGCATTTCACGGTAATGATATGGGGATTTACGGCAATTCTTGGAGCGTTAATTTCCATTGGCGAAGTACATTTAGTATGGTATAGAGTACTACTTGCAAGCCTATCTTTGTTTATATATTTCAAGGTCAGAAAGACAAATTTCAAGGTTTCTAAAGAAAGTTTTTTTAAGATTTTTGCTACTGGTGGAATAGTTGGATTACACTGGATTCTATTTTTTGGCTCTATTAAAGCTTCTACGGTATCTGTTGGAATTGTGTGTCTTTCATCCCTTACTTTATTTACAGCCATTCTGGAGCCTTTATTTAAAGCCAAATCCATATCCTTCTTCGAAATTTTGGTAGGAATGCTTATCATTTTAGGAATTTATACCATTTTTAAATTTGAAACACAATATAAAACCGGAATTATTATGGGAATTTCAAGCGCTTTATGTGCCAGTATTTTTTCGATAATTAACTCTAAATTAATCAACAATAATAGTGCTCCAGTTATTACATTTTATGAAATGCTCGGTGCCTGCTTTTGGATTTCGTTATATCTTCTTATAAGTGGCGGCTTCAACAGCCAAATGATCCCGAACACTAAGGACATTTTTTACCTTCTCATTTTAAGCACTATCTGCACCTCTTTTGCTTATGTACTTGGTGTACATGTAATGCGAGAACTCACTGCATTTAAAGTTGCCTTAGTGACCAATTTAGAACCTATATATTCTATTATTTTAGCATTATTAATCTTCGGAGAAAGCGAGGAAATGACTGGCGGATTCTATATTGGAGCAATCATTATTTTAGCTTCTGTGTTTATGTATCCGGTTATAAAAACCCGGTATTTAAAGGGGTAACGAAACTGCTTTTTCTCTTCTACGCAGACACATGCTTAAGTTTAAACCAATATATTTCATTGCATAAATATTAGTATTTCCGGCATTAAAAATTATCTGCAAAACCTTGTAAAACCGCTTTATTTAGGGTCTGTTTTTGCGCTCATAATTCACAACTCTACTAAAATCACATAGTAAATTAATGGAAATTTAAGCCGCAAGGAATTTGAAAAACACAGCATAAATGCCACCTGTTTACATCGTATTTATGTCAAAGAAAAAAGCTTTAAAAACAAAAGCTCCAATACAAAACCGTTTGTATTTTCAGTTCCTTTTAATCTCATTTTTCAGATAGCAGCAATCTACCTGCATGTTATAGAATTTTCTAATTTTCTTTCATGATTAACATCTTCATAAGAAATTATCATTTAACATTTCAATAAATAGTAAAACCTTTTATTTACTAGAGATTCTGCCTATTTAGTATACAAGATCAGAAAACGCTCATTCAATTTAACCGCTTAACTCTCCGTTTCCCCGCGAACAAATTAGCAACAAATCATTATAAAACCACCTCTATACAAAAACAATAAAATACACTAAGCACACCAAAAATCAAACAAAATAGCTTCGGTTAAAACCTTGTAAAAAATCCGGATTAGCTCAAAAGAACAATTCTATAAGCTTTAACAATTGACTTAAAAATCAGAACATTCATCTTCAAAAGAAAATACATAAAGAAATTCACGAGTATACAAATTCAAAAAATGGAGTAAAAAAATGCAAGGAATACAGCGATACTAAGTGTAGTGATTAACATCAAATAAAAAGATTAGACTATCTATCAATTAGAAAATAAAAAAGTGTATTTTTACAATAAAAAAACAGCTTTATAAACAACAAACATCAACACAACAAACAAACATAAATAATTATTAATCAATAATATAAATACATTTATATAAATATAAAATACAACAAATCACATAAATGAAAAACAGACAAATACTAATATTTTTAGCAAACACAATAAATGAAGACATTATACATAAATAAATTTTTGAAAATCAATATATTATCATTAATTATTTTAACAATAAATACACATACCGTTTTTTCTCAGTTTTTCAACGATTCTCAAAACCACCCTAGTGTAAAATTCAGGCAGATTTCACAACCTGATTATCAAATTATCTTCCCCGAACAAGCAGAAGCAGATGCACAAAAAGTGGCCAATATTTTAGAAGAAGCTATAGGTTATGTAAGCAAGACTTTAGGGCGCTCCCCTCGCCCAATCAGTATTATTCTACAAACACAAACAACAGAGGCAAATGGCTTTGTACAGCTAGCTCCAAGAAGAATGGAGTTATACACTATCCCCTCTCAGGAATTCGATTTTCAGGATTGGTTAAACAGCCTGGTAATACACGAACTCAGACATGTTGTTCAATATGATAAGCTTGTACCAAAACTGGGAGCACCACTTTTTGAAGAACTAAAACTAGCCCTGTTTGGCATTAATTTACCAGCCTGGTTTTTTGAAGGTGATGCCACACTTACCGAAACTTTACTTACAGAAGCGGGCCGGGGAAGGCAACCTATTTTTAGTCAAACACTGAGAGCAAACTTACTTTCAGACAGAAATTATTCATATGCTAAAAACTACCTGGGATCTTATAAAAACCTTACCCCAAACTATTATACTTTGGGTTATTATATGAATGCAAAACTCCGACATGATTTTGGCCAGGATATTTTAGATAAGACATTAACCCGGATGGCAAACTTCCCGATAAGACCTTATAACTTCAGCCGATCTTTGAAACGCAACGGAGCCTATGGTTCTACCAGTCTTTATAAAAAAACCATGCATCATATAGATTCTGTCTGGAGAAGTGAAAACAGCACAAGAACAGTTAAACCATATCAGACTTTAAACAACACTTCCAAACAAGATCCGGGTAATTATTTACTGCCCATCGAAATTGACAGCAATAAGATTTTGTTCCTTAAAACTTCTTTATCTGCTCAAAATCACATCGCATTACTTAATGATAAAAAAGAACAAAAAATAATCACAATCGGTCCGCAGCTGGAGCCAAACTTTTCATATGCTAATGGTAATATTGTCTGGGACGAGTATCGTTCTCACAAACGTTATGGAAAAAGGACTTTTAACGAAATAAACATATACAACATTTACACTAAGTCTCACAGAACCCTTACTAAAAATTCAAAAAGCTATTCTCCGGCGCTTTCTCCAGATGGAAAAAAAATCATTTTTGTATCTGTAGATAGTCTTGGTAATTTTAATCTAAAAGAAATCCATCTAAATAACAAAACCGCTGAAAATATCTCACCTGGAATTTCCGGCTATACCTTGCAAACGCCAGCTTACAACAAGGATGGGAAAAAAGTTGTGGTTACTGGAGTAAACGAAAAAGGAAAAACAATATTGATATACGACCTGGATAAAAAGCTTTGGACAAAATTATTTGACGAAGAACGACAGCTTATCTCACGTCCTGTATTCGGACTCAATGGCATTCTTTACAAAGCTCATTACACCGGGGTTGAAAACATATTTTATTTTGATTTTAATAGCAAAAAAAAACAACAACTTACTTACGCTAAATTTGGTGCCAGCAATGTGAGTATCTCCAGTTCCGGAAACGAGATTTTATTCAACGATTACCAGGCAGACGGATATAACATCGCAAAAAGCAATTTAAGCCACTCTAATGAAACTTTAGACACAAACACAAGCAAATACACCCCTATCTTTCTAAACAAGCTTAAACATCAGGAAAACACACAAAATATATTTTCAAATGTAGGCAACAAAATGTATCCCTCGAAAAGTTACAATGAGACAACTCACCTTTTCTATTTCCATAGTTTAAGACCTATTGTAGAAAACATAGACAATGATGCCAGAATCGGATTCAATCTGGCATCCAACAATAAACTCAATACTTTTTCTTCTTCGGTAGGTTATGCTTATAACAGCAGCTTAAATGCCAATGAATTTTTTGCAAAACTTAGTTATAAAAAATACTATCCCATATTTTCTGTCAATTACCAAAATCAGGAAAATCTATCCTATGCCAGATTACCGGTTCAGGGAGGGAGCAGATTAGTCCCATTTACCTGGCGTGAGAGCAAAACAAGTTTTGAAATCTATGTTCCTTTTTTCAAAAACTGGCTGAATAAAGGTTTTTCTACGAGTTTAATGGTAAACACAAGTTATACTCAAAGATCTTCCCCATCTCTTGCCCTGCTCAATTTTAAAAGATCTTTAGATTTTCCCATGCAATATCAGTTATATCTGTCTTACAGCACTACCAGAGCAGTCCGGGATCTTGCCCCAAAATTTGGTATAAGCGTTTTAGCGAACTACCAGCATTATCCTTTTGACAATAAAGTCACCGGAGAATACATTTACCTAAAATCAGCATTATACTTTCCCGGAATATTTATCAATCACAGTTTTCAAATCAGGTATAATGAACAAACCTCTTCAGGTACATTTATCTACAATACAAATATCCCCAGAGCAAGAGGATATGCACATCTAAGTCCAATCGCAAAACTGCATAACACTTTATTACTTGATTACAGATTCCCTATTGCTTATCCTGACTGGGAACTAGGCCCATTAGCTTATATCAAACGATTTAGAGGTGGTATTTTCACAGATTTCGAAAACCTTGATCAAGGTAAACCTTTTAAAACTTATGGCCTTTCTTTAGGAACAGATATGAATTTATTAAGATATTATCTACCAAATTTTGCACTCGATACAAGATTTATACTTCCGATCCAGAGAAATACGTCGAAAAATGCGATATTCGAAATAGGTTTAACCTTTAACTACTAAAATGAGTTTTAAAACAATATTCATTATTTGTGCCGCTGTATTGATAACTGTTATATTAATGCAGAACCAGGACGAGGTTCTTTTTAAGATACTTTGGAAAGAAATGTACATATCTAAGCTAGCCATGATGCTCTCTTTAACTTTCATTGGTTTCATTATCGGCTTGATATTGGGAAGGCCAAAAAGTAAGCCGGAGCAAAAGCAAATCCCTCTGGAAATTGAGAATACAGGAAATGTAATCACAAATACAGAAAACAATAGTTCGCTAAGCGACGAAGACAGAGATTATATCAGTTAATATATTCCTGTCCAGACACGTTATTAATTTATATTTTTGACACAATTAACTCTCCAAAAAATATCTTATCATGCTGAAAGAAGAGCGCCAGAATTATATTATAAAACAGATAAATCTACATAATAAGGTTTTATCTTCTGATCTAAGCGTCCAGTTAAACGTTTCTGAAGACACTATAAGAAGAGATCTAAATGAATTGGCCGAAAGCGGAAAAATCCTGAAAGTACACGGCGGAGCGTTATCCAAGTCTTTTCAATATCCATTTCAGGAACATAATACCTACGCCAAGGATTCGAAAAAAGAAATTGCAAGAAAAACCTTATCGCTTATAAAAAACGATATGATATTACTGGTAAGTGGTGGAACTACCATGATAGAATTCGCCAGAATGTTTCCCGAAAATCTCACATGCACTATTTTTACCATAAGCCCTTTAGTTGCTTTAGAACTGGCAGAAAAGTCAAAAGTAAACGTTATTCTATTGGGTGGCCAACTTTCTAAAAGCGCCCATATTAACACCGGATCATTAACTATTAGCCAATTATCCGATATTAAAGTAGACTTATGCATACAAGGAGCTAACAGTGTTTCTATTGAAGATGGTCTCACAGATTCGGATTGGGAAGTAGTACAAATAAAAAAGGTAATGCTAAAATCTGCTTTAAAAACAGCTATTGTTTGTATTGCAGAAAAACTAAACTCTTCACAAAAATTAAGAGTTTGCAATTTAAATGCTATAGATTATCTGATAACAGACTTAAACCCTAATGACCAGCTACTAAATGATTACGTATCGCAGGTGCAGGTTATTTAAAGTTGGAAGTATAAATTGAAAGTGTAAAGTAACAATTCAAAACCTATGAAATATTGCGCTTTTCTACGCGGTGTAAATATTAAAGGAACTAACATGAAAATGGCAGAGGTCTGTCGTGTTTTCGAAGATGCGGGAATGCAAAAAGTCACTTCGGTCTTAGCCAGCGGTAATATCATTTTCTCTTCTGAAGGAAATACTTCCGAGCTAAAATCTATTTTAGAAAAAGCAATGTCTATTTATTTCAACTATCAGGCTTTTTTATTCATCCGGACAAAAGACGAAATCGAAGAATGTTTGAAGAACAATCCTTATAAGAAGGATGAAAAACTACACATATACAGTTTTATAGGCGACGGTGACATCAAACATATTTTATTGAAAGAGTTTGAGGCAGGTTCAAAAACTGAAAATGAAAAGGCCCAAATTACAGGCAACACTTTCTATTGGCAGGTACCAAAAGGAAACACGCTGGATTCTTCTTTCGGAAAAATTCTGGGTAAAAAAAGTCTGAAAGACCAATTTACCTCCAGGAATATGAATACATTCGAAAAAATCTTAAAGAAAATGAGTTAGAGTCAGAGAAAAACTCCAGATCTAACTCATCTTTAACTTTATTTATAACTTAACTAATACCGGCTTGCCTGATTCAGCTTCTCCATATCTTCAGCATCTAAAATCAGTGTAACGGCAGATAAAATACTATTTAACTGATCTTTTGTAGTCGCACTTACAATTGGAGCGGTAACAGATGGTCTGTGCAACAACCATGCAATAGCAACCGAAGCAGGAACACTATTATGTTTTTTAGAAACTTCATCTAAAGCAGATAGAATACGGATTCCTCTTTCATTCAGATATCTGCTCATACCTGCTCCCCTAACACTCTTTACCAGATCATCTTCAGTTCTATATTTCCCCGTTAAAAAACCCGATTCTAAAGAATAGTAATTAATAACCGCCAGATTATTATCCAAACATATTTGCTCCAGCTCCTTTTCAAAGCCTTCTCTCGCGTATAAATTATAATGAGGCTGAAAGGTTTGGTATTGTGGCAATCCTTTTTCTTTTGAAGCCCTCAAAGATTCCTTCAACCGTTCTGGCGATAAATTAGATGCCCCTATAGCTCTTATCTTCCCATCTTTAAATAATTTATCATAAGCAGACAAAGTCTCTTCTACAGGTGTTTCCAAAACATCCCAATGCGTTTGATATAAATCAATATAATCGGTTTGTAACCTCCTTAAAGATTCTTCTACTGTTTTTAAAATATAATCTTTTGTAATATTCTTGCCATGCTCTCTATTTTCAGACCCAACTTTTGTGGCAATTTTAACTTTGTCTCTGTTACCTCTGGATTTTAACCAATTCCCAATAATGGTTTCCGATTCGCCTCCAATATTGCCATCAGCCCAGAAAGAATAAGTATCTGCAGTATCTATAAAATCAAAACCAGAACCAACAAATACATCAAGTAGTTCAAAAGAACGGCTCTCATTTATAGTCCAGCCAAAAACATTGCCTCCAAAAGTGATAGGAGATACAAAAATCCCGGATTTTCCAAGTTCTCTTTTTTCCATAGTCTAAAAATTAAGTCGCTAAACCACAAGATACAAAAGAATGTGAAATTTAAGTAGCTGATTTTAAAAGTTTTCAAACAAAATAAGCCCCGGAATTTAAGGCCCAGGGCTTTCCCATAAAACTTATTTTACTGCTAATTTCAAGGTAGAGACCTTTTTTAAAGTATTTGTATTAAGAACAGTAACTTCCATATTAATTTCTGTACCTACCGCTACATTTGGCACCGGATAGTTAAATATTAAAGAATCTGTTTTTGATACATTTGAATATGCTTTCTGGTAAGGTTTGGATTCTACTAACTGATAAGCCCCCGCACCTATTGCAGCTTTCAATTCTATTTTATCGATTGGGTCTTCAGACCAGTACCTGAGATCAAGTTTAATAGTTTGCCCGGCGGGGACTTTATTATCGGCCTGCGCAGGAGTTACAGTAAAACTTGTAATTACAGGGACTTTACCAATAATCTTAATATTGTCTTTAAGCCACTGGTCGGCATCTTTTTCGCATGACATCAATATCAGAGACATCATTATAAGCGATATGTATTTTAACTTTGCTTTCATAAGATTCTAATTACTGAAACAACCATAACTTAACTGCCTGATTAGCCACTTTTGGCACATTAGGATTTCTTCCAGGTTCATTATCTGCATAATTACCTCTTTGTACCCATTCTGTACCCAACAAGTTTTTAAACGGTTTGGTTAAACCCAAATAAATATTAGGATCATATTGATATCTTCTCATATCGGTCCAGGTTTCCATTTGCAGAAAAAGAGCAATATATTTCTGCATCATAATATCTGCCAATGTAAGCGCAGCAAAACCTTTAGATATCAGCGGATTATTTACATAAGTCGTAATACTGGTAGATGCTACTCCGAATTTCTGCATACTACTCCTTATTCCCTCTAAATAAGCATCATAAGATACTGGTTTGTTGGTTGCAAATAAAGCTTCGGCCTTAATAAATTGCGCCTCAGAATAAGTAATAATCGGTACTGGAGAAGTCATTTTACCATAGTAAGTATTTACTGTAATATCAGTATTTGCCAAATTGGCACCTTGTTCATTATCCTGAGTTCCTACGGGTCTTCCTACGTATGTAGCAGCCCCTCCATTATCAACTAAAATAGGCAATCTTGGATCTATCAAGCCGGGGTATCTGGTACCATTCATTAAGTCAATAATATATTTTGACGGTCTGGCGTATCTGGACGCAGCAGTAGCTATAGATAAATTGGTATACCAGGGATGATTCCTTTCCGAGGTATAAAACAACTGTAAATCATCTGCTCCTGTCGCATTTGTAAACCCATTATTTATATCCGCTGCAGCCAGGGCCGCATTTGCGATATTCTTTTTAGAAAGGTGAATGTAATAACGTCCTCTTGCAGTATAAGCCGCTTTTAACCATTTATTAATGACGCCTTTATAGATAAGATCTGTTGTCCCTACCTGAGATGAAGCCAATGGTGGCTGAGGCTGTGATAAATCTGCTATGGCGCCATCCAAAAGCCCTTTTAAAGTTACATTATAAATTTCTTCCTGAGAATCATATTTCGGACTCCAGGTAGTACCAGGATTAAATGCCTCAGAAAACGGTACATCTCCCCAAATATCTGTACTTTGCATAAGCACCAGGGCTGTTAAGAGTTTCCCTATACCCGCATAATGCGGAACTCCAGCTTGTTCTGATTTTTCAATCATTTCCTTTAAAGTGGGTAATGCCCTTAAATATGCAGATTCCCAGATATTATCAAACCCGTATGGGTTATACGAATCGATATTTGCCGCCTGGCCAGAGTTCCCTGCCAGATATTGCGGATAAAAATTGCCATATTGCCCCGCATTCCAAAATGAAGTTGCTGTCTGCTGAATAGCTGAAGGCAACAATCCGGAAATAGTAACCTGTGATCCCTTTAATTTTTCCGGATCGTCGTTAATGTCCAGTTGCTTGTCACAAGAAACCAATAAGGCAGCTCCTCCTAAGGCAAGCAGAATTATATTGTTTTTTATCTTTTTCATAATCAATAACCTTAGAATGTAACATTTAATCCGAAATAAATATTTCTTGTTGCCGGAATACCTGTCCCAACATATCCTACGGCATTTGATGCCGAGCCATAAGTGCTCGATTCAGGATCGAAACCTACAAAAGGTGTTGTCACCCAAAGATTGTTTGCCGTTACAGATATCGAAGCCGATTTTACAAAACCATTTTTTGGCAAGGCCGATTTTGGCAAACGGTATCCTAAAGCAACATTTTGTAATCTTATCCATGAAGCATCCTGAAAGCCATTGTTCTCTGAGGAAAGCCTGTACTGAAACGCATTATTATAAAAATTTTGATCGATATTAACCTGAATATCGTTAGGAACATACTGCGGTGCTGCTGCTGTACCCACATTTTTCACCCCATTAAAGACAACTATTGTATTACGCATTTCGGTTTCTGCACCAATCCCGGTAACATAACGCTGCCACTTTACAATATCATTAACATAGCCGCCTCTTCTGAAATTAAATTGGAACGAGAAATCGAAATTCTTGTACGATATGGAAGACCCAAGTCCCCCTACCCAATCCGGAAATGCATTACCAATCAGGTAGTTTTCCGATAGCGGTTGCGGAACAATAGGGTAACCATCTGCTCCGATAAGCAATTCACCGTTATGTTCTCCCGTCGGATCGTCCTTTACTCTAATATACGGCCATCCATACCAATCTCCGGGTCTTCCCCCTGTTTTAATAATTTGTTTGTTCCAAGGACTTTCGGGATTGAAAATTATTTCATTCACTCCATCAGGCATAGACAGCACACGTCCTTTGGTTTGAGACCAGTTCAAGTTTACATCCAGATTAAAATCTGTGGATTTAATCAAATTTGCATTCAAAAGCAGCTCCAGAGAATTATTTCTAATCTCTCCGGCATTGGTCACCCATAAATCAAAACCGCTGGCAAAACTTACCGGAACAGGCACAATCTGATCTATACTATTGGTTATTGCATAGTTAATATCCAACATAACCCTATCTCTGAGAAACCTGAGCTCAGTTCCAAATTCCAAACCTTTTGTACGCTCTGGCTTTAAAGTTTCCGATCCGAATGTTGTTACACGCGTAATTCCGCTTACTCCCGAAAAAGCTTGTAATGTAGTATAATACATACCTATCTGATAAGGATCTGCATCTTTACCAACTTCCGCATAAGAAGCTCTTAATTTACCAAATGACAGGAACGAATCGTTATCTAATTTCAATGCATCACTAAAGATATAGCTCAAACTGGCCGATGGATAAAAGAAAGATCTGTTGTTTTTCGGAAGTGTTGATGACCAGTCGTTTCTGGCTGTCAGATCTAAAAACAGTTGATTCTTGTAATTGAGTTTCAAATCTCCAAAAATCCCCATAATATATCTTTCCGGTTTAACTGAAGTTGTATTATACACAACATAGTTATTGATACTTTCTAAACCTGCAACAACCGCCTGAGTACCCGTTGTAGTCAGGTTGCTGCGTTTAATATCAGTAATAGACTGGCCTACAAGCAAGGTTGCTGAAAAATCATTGTTGAATTGTTTGGTTGCCCGGGCCAGTAGATTCGAATTGATTTCCGTATAGCCAATCCGTTGTTCTGTCATAGAACCTTGCCTGGATACCAGTAACCCTACTTCGTTATAAGATTGTCTGAAATCAGAATAATTATCTATACCAAGCTTATAGTTGAAGTTTAGCCAGCTATTGGGAGAATAATCTATTGCAGCCGTTCCTATTATTCTGTTAACATTATCTGTAAGGAATGAGTTTTCAGCAAAGTAAAAAGGGTTATCTATCGCTGCGTTGTATACTTTTTGAGATCCGTCCGGATTTAGGTAGTCTGCAGGGTCAACTGTGTTAGTATGACGCATAAGATAGAAAATCGCCCCAGAACTAATACCTGTCCTTGGATTTGTTCCTCCGGATTTGATATAATTTGCTGAAGCATCAAATTTTAGTTTTTCAGAAGCTCTGTAATTGGCAGAAAGTTTAATAGAGGTTTTTCCATATTCCGAATTTGGAGTAACACCATTTTGGTCGAAATTAGAAAAGGACGTATAATAGGTAGCTTTTTCATTCCCACCACTAATACTCAAAGAGTTTTGAAATTGATGTCCTGTTCCAAAAAAAGAATCGTAGGGATTATAAACAGCAGTTCCCGGGACTATAGGAGGCCCCCAGGTATTTACACTACTCGCTAAAGCGCCATTATTTCCATTGCCATATCTTGTCTGAATTGGCGGGGTTTTAACTACATTATCCAAACTGTATGATGTTTTATAGCTAACTTCTGTTCTTCCGCTTTTACCAGACTTTGTGGTAATAACAATAGCTCCGTTAGCAGCCCGTAAACCATAAAGAACAGAAGCCGCGGGTCCTTTAAGAACTGTCATTGTTTCTATATCATCCGGATTGAGGTCCGAAATACGATTTGGAGTCTGAAAGTTATCAGAAATTCCGATGCTGGCATTTGTCGAAAAGTTGTCTGTTGCATTTGACACCGGAATACCATCTATAACAAATAGTGGCTGGTTATCTGCACTCGGACTTAAAGAATTTATCCCTCTAACCTGAACTCTGGAACCTGCTCCCGCAGCTCCACCCGAACCAGTGATTTGAACCCCCACTATTTTACCCTTCAGCGCATTCAGAGGATTTGTTTGGTTAGTGGCTTCAAAATCTTTTGAACTTAGCTCTTGTACAGAATAGCCTAAGGACCTTTTGTTCTGGCGGACACCGAGAGCGGTAACCACCACTTCGCTTAAGGTCTTCGTATCTTCCTGCATGGTAACGTTTATCACGTTATCCATTCCCACAGTCCGTTCCAGAGACAAAAAACCTAAATAGGAAAAAACCAGCACATCAGACGGACTGGCATTTAACACAAACTTCCCATCGGGATTAGTTTGCGTTCCTTCACTGGAGTTTTTGATTTTTACAGAAACACCTGCCAAAGGCAAGTTATCTGCTGCAGATCGAACAACTCCCGAGATGTTTTTTTCTTGCGCAAGCAAAGATCCTACACAAAAGAAAAAAACCAATGGCAATAGGTATGACACATTTTTCATTGGAATTGGTTGAATTGGTTTATAAGTAAATGATAACTAAGCTAATATAAGCATAAATCATCGCAATAATGCAAGAAAATGCAAAAATATTTTTAGATTATGCATAAAAATGCAAAACATTATCTTAACCAATATAATTGTGTAAAAACACTACAACAACTACCTGGGATTTTTTAGTAAAAGAGATTCTGGAATTAGGCCAGAAATAAATAAAGGGGCCTTTAAAATATTGTTATTTTGACAAATAAACACTTACTAACAAATAATATATAGTCTTAGCTTCGACCTATAACAATACTATTTTTAATAACCGCTATAAGAGTAAATTAAAAAGAGCTTGATTCAGTTAGCTGAATCAAGCTCTTCGGGGCGATTCCAAATTACTTCTTTTCTATAGTTGCTGTAGCTGTGCTCTCCAGGTTATCGACATTGATTGTAGTCACACAATAAAAACCTTTTTCTGTAACATTCATTGTAGTATTACTGGTAACTCCCACAACTTTACCCGCAGCCTTCAGATCTGAAAAATAATACACTACCGTTTTTAAGTTAGTTCCCGACACTTTCCAGGTCAATTCATTACCAGTTAGATTTAAATTGGTTGGAATAGTTGGTTTCGGAGCCACTTCCCGACCAGCAAAAGGCATAACCACATTAGGGCTATAAATTTCTTTTAGCTTATCTGTAATACCAATTCTATTGGCCATGACATCACGAGCTGAGTATATCGCAGAGCCGACAGCATATTTATTTTTCCTCACTAAATCAAATTGTCTGACTAATTGTTCACCATTTTGAAATGCCGCTCCACCATCAGAAGCTCCAAATTTATAATAACCATGCCCGATAACAAGCTGCGCTTTTCCTCTAAATTGTGTCCAATCTGCAAGATTACCTTCGAAAGGATTGGATGAATTTCCAATTTCCTGATACAACTGAGGTATTAATATGTCCACCCACCCTGAAGATGTCCATTTAGGTACATCAGCAAACATAGTATTATAATTATAGGATCTGCTTGCAGCCGGTGAGACTGAAAAAACTACTTCTGGTTTTGTAGCTTTTATCGTATTAAAAACACCTTCAATAGCCTTTTCTACATTACCACGTCTAAAATCTTCTTTTTTTGTGTATCCGGCTCCGTATTTTGTAAAATCAGCATCATCATTATAAGTGAATCCTGAGGGATAAAAATAATCATCAAAATGAATTCCATCTACATTATACTTGCTGATCAAATCTTTTACAATATCATTTAATCGCTGTCTTACCTCTGGCATAGCAGGATTATATATCCGAATAGTTGGTAAATCTATAGTCCAGGCAGAAGGAATAGTAGACGGTAAAGCAGCAAATGAACCAGATTGATCTGCTCTGGTGGAAATCCGGTAAGGATTCATCCAGGCATGAAACTCCATACCCCTGGCATGTGCTTCATCAATCAGGAATTTTAAGACATCATATCCGGGATCTACTCCTCTTGTTCCGGAAATCGATGCAGACCATGGCTCATAAGGAGAACTATAAAACGCATCAGCCATTCCTTTTACCTGAAAAATCACAGCGTTAAACTTAAGCTCCTGAAGGCGATCCAACATGTCTCTATATTTTTGTTTTTGTCCCGCTTCTCCGCGTACTCCAGGCCAGTCCAATTCCCACACCGTTGCGAACCAGGCGGCTCGCATTTCTTTTTTAGGAAAGTTTAAACCTACAGAAACAGGCGGTTCAGGGTCAGGAGTTGGTGTAACTCCCGAATCTTTACTACAGCTATTTAAAATCAAAGCCAGGCAGAGAGAAACACCCGTGTTAAGAAGTAGTCTTTTCATATTTCAAAATATTAGCATTATAAAAACAAAAAAGGCATCAGACTATTACCATCCTAATGCCTTTTTGATAAAAAATTAGTCGGTAGCAACATTAACCGGAAATTCAAAAATCGAAAATCCTGCATCTGTACCCGCTGTGAATAGCAATAATTTACTATCCTTACCATTATTATCTTTTTCAATCTTCCAGGAAGTATAAGTAATAGGAGCGGCATTTGACCCTCCATTTAATGCAAATTCAAATACCGGCTTTTTATCCAAGTCACTTTGGGCAGCAAAGTAACCTATAGCTTCTTCTATCGTTTTCCCCCTCGTAATGTTATAAACTTTAAACACTGTTACAGAAGAAGAATTGATACCTGCCGTCATATACATTAAATACCTTTCATTATTGAAATAAATGATTCTCGCTCCGGCAGCTGAGGCTTCAAATACGCTGGTGGCTATTGGCGACACAATACTACCACCATCAGTCATAATGTACATTGGAACACCATAGGAAGTACATAAATACTGACTTGAATTTCCGATTTGATTATATGACATACCAAAAGTCATACCTGACACCGGTAGTGGTAAAACAGACCTTTCGACTACCTGTGTGTAGTTAGAAATCTTAAGGCGCAATATATGCTGTACCGGATTGTTAGGCATATAAATATAGCCATTTCCATTTTCATCTAAATTTACAGATGTATTTTCTCCAAATCGAGTATTATAAGTCGTGGCTATTGGCAAATCTCCTACCGGCACCGTTATTACAAGTGGTGGTTTATTATAATTCTCTTTATAATTTTCATAGTAATACATTTTAAAACCTACAGCGCTTGACACATTAAATACATACAAATTACCGTTAACAAAAGCACCTGTCTGTACCGCTAAAGTACCGCCGGTAACATTGGTAGTATTTAAATTCACCTTGTTAATAATACCTGCTTTAAGATCACTCACTTTCAATAAATGAGGGTTTACAGATCCAAATCGCGATGGAACCATTACATATTCACCATCAAAAGCAGCTCCCCTGGTAGAAGCTCCAACGTAGTCAGGATACAACGGGTTTCCTAAAGCATTATTTGAAAAGTCAAAAATCACACCCTTTGTAAAATCAGCTCCATAAACTGGCACTTTCAATCTTAAGGTTGTCAAATATTCCCGGTACCTGGGAGCATTCACTACTTTCAGAACGATTTGCTTTTCTGACTTCCCCTCTTCAAATGCTATATTAAAAGCATCCTGTTCCAGTTTAGCTCCATCTGATAAAACTGCTTCAAATTTTAAATTTTCAAAATTAGTTAGTGTATCAATCCTTGGAAAAGAAATTTTCTTCGTGTTTTCGTCTATTGTTCCTTCCAAAACCACGTCCCCATTCGCACCGGTATTTAAAATCTTAATCGATTTCAATTCAGTAAATTGTAATGACGTATCCATTTCTCCTGGAAGGTCATCCTTACAGGACGTTATTGCAAATGCAGTAAAAAGCATCATGATAACAAGGCCTGCTTTCGAAATATTTGATATAAATTTCATAACTATCTCTTAAATAATAAAAAGATTAATACTCGGGCCATCCTTGAGTTTGCTTCAATTCGTAACCCTTTGCTCTATACTGATCCATTTGGTTAAATCCTATCGGTGTCAGATAAGGATTCACATTTGAGATATTTAAAAATGGTAATCTACCCTCACTTTCCTGATTTTTATAAAACCCCTTCATCTGCGCAGAGTTTGATCCGGCATAAACCGTTTCATTTCCATTAAGGTCTACCACAGAAAGCTTTCCAATCTGTGCCGGAGCAATATAACTTGCCATTTGTGCAGGAAAATCTACCCAACCTCCGGATAAAAGATCTTCATTTTCATCATTATCCATATACTCCAGCTTAGACCAACGTCTCAAATCAGTCAAACGGAAAGTTTCGAAAACAAACTCCATGCGACGCTCTCTTCTAATCTCCCATATCAGCGCAGAAACTCCAGGGTCGCGACTCGGGTCAACAGGCAAATTAGCAAGTGTCATAGCTGCAGTTTGCTTCACCCCTCTGGCGATTGCTTCCGGAGCTAAAGGACGCTTGCGAATAACATTAATTGTGGCTTCAATGTCTGTCTGCGTTACCACATCACCTCCAATAGTTGCTAATTCAGCCTTTGCTTCAATTAAGTTGAGTAGCACTTCTGCATACCTGAGTACCGGTGCATCCGTTTCATTTTTTGAACCTTTATTAACCTCAATCAGGGTTGCTTGCTCTGGTGTTCTGTCATTTGGAGGTACTTCCTTTAAGATTTTTTCGACTTCACGGGGAAAAAACTTAGTAATATAAAACAACGACCCTTTATTTAAAGCGTCTGGCTTTGAATAGAATGTTGCCTCAAAACGTGAATCTCTGGTTTCTATCAGGTTTGTGATATCAAAATCATTTGCATCAGCCATTGTACTGGTTTCCCAAACACTTCCATCATTTAAGATGTAAGCCTTAATCAAATCTGTTGTTGGACCATTTAAGGTAGATTCCTGAAGATTTCCGTACGAAGAAATAGAGTGTGTTACGCCAACCGCACCATCATATACGCGATACAAAATCATATCTTTACTACCCGCTAAGCTTTTAGAAGTAAATTGCGATTTATAATCAAGTTCGATAGCAAATTTCTTACTGTTTACTACTATTTGTGCAGCATCTCTTGACAACTCTAAAAATTTCCTGGCCCGCTCTGTGTTGCTATAATAATATTTTTGCCAGGTCCCTTCAAACAGGGCCAGTCTGGACACCATCGCTGCAACAATATAACGGTTTAAAGTTTGGTCACCATCGTTCAATCTCACATTATTCAATGCAAACTGCCAATCGTCATACACATGGTCCATTACTTCGTTACGTGGCGTTCTGGGTTTATAAAGCTGATCAGTATCTATATCTTGTAACTCAAAATCATAATAAGGTACATCACCGTATGATCTTACCAGATTAGCGTAATCCACTGCTCTGTAAAAACGGGCGACCCCCAGCCAGTGATTCTTCGCTTCCTCAGTAAGCACACCTGTCATTTTACTCTCTATACGCGAGATCATGATATTTGTCGAGCGAATATTCTCCATGTCCCAAATAGAGTTAACAGGTACAGCTCTTGTAAAGTTAGGCTGTTTACCTTGCACAACAATGTCATCGCTATTTGTAAAATTAATTAACGGAGCACCACCACCACTATAGCCCGCAAAAAAAGAGGCCATATACTTGTTAGCGTACAATCTTAATTTTTCTTCACTTGACCATGCCGTCTCGTCATTTTCCTCAGTCAGTTGAGGGCGGTCTAAAAGTTTCTCACATCCAGAAAAACCTAAAGCTGCGACGACTAGTAATATTTTATATGTGATTTTCATTTCTTAGATATTAATAGTTAAAAACCAATTTGCAACCCCATTGAAGCCGATTTGAAAGGAGGGTTCGAAGTTCCCGTCCTACCCAAGTTATAATTCCCACCAGGTCTCAACATGGATACTCCTGATATCGCTTCAGGATCAATAGGCAGTCCTCTCAAATTGTCAAACGTAAAATAGTTCTCTAACGAAACATAAATACGTACCGTAGATAGTTTAATCCTATTAAGTATCGCCGGGTCTATATTATAGCCCAAGGTGATATTCTTGATTTTCAAATAGGACATATCTAATAAATACCTAGATTGCACACGCATAACATAACCTTCATTTGCTCCATTTAAATTCCAGGCCCGAGGATAGAAAGCATCTGTACGATCTGGCTTCCAGTAATTTCCGGCAATAGCCTGCGGCATAGCACCTTCTTTGGCGAAGTATCCGGGAATTGCCAGCTGACCTGATCCCCAAATCTGGCGTTTACCGACTCCCTGGAAGAACATAGACAGATCAAAACCTTTGTATTCTGCTCCCAGTCTGAAACCATATTCATAACGCGGTGTTGTATTACCTATAACAACGCGATCACCAGGATCTCCGTTGGTCCCTTTGCCTGCGTCAATATAACCGTCTCCATTAACGTCAACGAACTTAATATCCCCCGGACTCATCAGCATGGTTTGATTACCATCTTCGAAGTAAGTTTGATAAACCGGATTACTCCCCACCAACATATTGGTTCTCTTGCTGGTACCATTATAAATAATATCTGTTTGCACAAAATTTCCCAAATCATCATACACAAAGTCTCCTTCCTGATACAGACGATCTGTCACAAAACCATAAATATCTCCATATCGTCTACCTGTAGAAAAAGTTGTCCCTAAAGATCTATTTTCCCATGGTGTCTTAAAATCCGCACCTTTGGTTACAAAAGTTACTGCATCAGCAAGGTTTGCATTGAAGACCAATTTTAAACCATTTTCAAAATAATGACTAAAATCAGCGGCAATTTCCCAACCGCGAGTTCTTAAATTACCATAATTACCTTGCGGAGCTGCCGTACCATAAGTGTCCGGCAAAACATCACCTCCAACAATCATGTTATTCGTATTCCTTTGAAACCATTCTCCGGTAATACCAAGCTTATTATTAAAAAATCTCAGGTCGGCCCCAACATTCAAGTGCTCAATATCCTGCCATGTAATATCCCCGGATATAGCTCCCGGAGTAGCCATCTGATAAAATTGTTGACCAGCAGAGGTTAACCATGAATTTTTATCAATATTCATGGTTGCAATATATAAGTCATTGGGCACCGACTGGTCTCCAATAGAACCCCAGGAAGCCCTAAGTTTTGCAAAACTCAATACCGGCTTTATCGATTCCATAAAGTTTTCACCAGAAATTACCCATCCTCCAGAAACCGAAGGATATGAACGCCATTTCAGATGTGTCGGAAACTTAGATGTTCCATCACGTCTCATACCCACTTCAAAAAGGTACTTATCTTTAAAAGCATAATTTATGCGGCCAAAAAAACCTGCTTGCGAATCCCAATTTGTCCCTCCCGTTATTTTGTCCACTCCGGTTGCAAAGTTAACTTGCGGATTATCATTGTTAATCAAGTTTGTTCGCTTAGAAGACTGACTCCTCCAATCATATGCTACGATATTCGTACCGAGCATAAACTTCATTTGATGTTCCTTTAAATCGAGATTATAGGTCGAAAAGGCATTAAAGGTATGTCTTTTGGTATTGATACCATATTGATAGAAGTAGGTATTTTCCTTTAAGGTGTAATCTGTCATCGGGAATTCATAAGCCGGCATTCCTCCGTTATCTGTCGGAATTCCGTTCTCATCTACATATACCCTATTCCCACTCTCATCAAATAATGCATTTACACCATACCAGTGCGTCTTTCCCTGCACATAAGGCACAGATGATATTTCGTTATTATTTTCTGTTTGGTAAGCATAATCTCCCTGAATGTCCCATTTTTTCGTAAGATTAATCGTAGTTCCGAAATTAATATTTAAGAACCTGTTCTTATTTATTTCATCGTTAGATTTTCTTGCCGAAAAAGCCGGATCGATGATATCCTTTCCATTTTCCTGTACTCCAACCGGAAATAAACGCGACCAGCGATAAAGATACAACCACGGGTCGGCAGCAAATCCGTCCACATACAACGAGTTTGGATTTCTTTTGGTACTTTCAGAATAACGCGCACCTCCACGTAAAGTCAAATAGTCTGTGACCTGAGTACTCACATTCACTGTAGGAGTAATTCTTCTGAAGTCATCATGAACAGCCGGTTTCATCATACCTTCCTGTCCCAAATAACCCACACTCATATTGTAGGCAGTTCTTCCGCTTTTTCCATTTATACCCAAATTATGAATATTCGAAAAAGCATGATCTTTAACCATCGTTTTTACCGGATCATAGATACGATAGCCAAATTTTTGAGTACCATCCCACCACCAGTCACGACCATATAAAACGGGATCATCATACTTTACTGTAGCGCCATACTTTTGCTGCCACTCTTTAATTTTTTCGAAGCTGGTACGATCTATACGCCAAAATCCCCCGGCAGGACCTGCTTGCTTCATATTTTCATGTGCATCTAAAGTATACTCTAATCCATCTATACCAGCAATATCAATATCTTTAAATGGAGATTGCCAGACAAAATTATTAGAATAAGAAACCGTATTTGACTCCGTTGCAGTTCCTTTTTTCATGGTAATTAAAATCACACCAAAAGCAGCTTTAGAACCATAAATGGCGGCGGATGCAGCATCCTTCAAAACTGTTATACTTTCAATATCATCGGGATTCACCATATTGATACTCGGAATTTCCACATTATCTACCAATATTAATGGATTACTAGAACCTAAGACCGACCCTACCTGACCACGAATCTTTATTATAGGATCTGATCCCACTTCCCCGGATGGGACAACAACAGATAAGCCAGGTACCGCTCCCTGCAATCCACGGCCAACATCAGGGATTGGCCTATTTCCAAAGGTTTTCTTAACATCCACATTGGATACAGCCCCTGTTAAGTGTTCCTTTTTTTGCTGACCATAACCAACAACCACAACTTCATTCAGAACTTTATCCTCATTATCCAATGAAATATTCATCTGAGAAGAAGTAACAACAACATCCGTTGGTTTATAACCTAAAAAAGATACCCGCAACGTTTGCCCTTTTGTTGCTTCAATCTTAAAATGACCATTTAAATCAGTCATAGTCGATTTTGAAGTACCCACAATAGAAACAGATGCTCCGGCAATAGGACCATCCTTGTCCGATACCGTACCTTGTACGATATTCTGTTGCATCCCATAACGAGATGTTTCTTTCAAAAGATCTCTCGACGCCACCTTCACCCAAGTCTCGGCATAGAGTTCGGGTAACAGCAAAAATCCTAAAGCAGCAGAGAAGAGTAATGATTTTCTCATGTTCAGATTATTAAATCGGTTTATAAATTTGACCTATTAGTTTTAATGCATGTTGAAAAACAAAAAACGCACAAACACGAAACTAATTTACGCAAAAATCAGAAACTTGCAAGTTTATATTTTTTATTTTATACTAATAACAAGCATATTAGCAATAAATCAGTCGTAACAGCTGTTTTTCGAAAAAATGTAAAACCAGATCAAAAACTGCAACAATACGCAAATTCAAGCAACAACAAACAATAACTGAAATCAGAAAAGTGTAGATGATAATCGTTGGAAATCCGCTTTACAGACAAGCTTCGCTTAAAAAGACCTTGAATGAAGACACTTTATGAAAAGAAATAAGTAACTATAAAATAAATGAGCCCGATATTCCATCGGGCTCATTTCAATCTAAAAACTAAATTTTGTTTAAACTTTTTTAGGTATCTCTAAATTAGATGCCTCTTAACCTATTTATCGCTATATAATTATATGCAATCGTCTACGAGATAAACTATAGATTCATAATTCTTCCCTACTGCGTCAGATAGTGACATTTCACAGGTTTTACTTGAAGAGTAATAACCGTCAAACGAACCACAGGAATTAACCTCCTGAGCCTCCATTGCGGTTGCAGATTGGGTGAGTTCTGGAAATAAAAAACCTCTGTCTCCTGCCATTCCACAGCAATAAGCATTAAAAGGAACAACTACTTCTTCGGCAAAAAAATCTGCTATTTTTTTAAACCGCGCATTTAGCCCCATTTTTTTCAGCGAACACACCGGGTGCAAAACAATTCGTTGTTTTTTACGCAGTAACTTTGCTCGTGGAATAATAAACTCGTCTATATAATCTATACTATCGATAATTCTTAATGAATCTAATCTTTGTTTATTGATATCTGTTAAATAATTTCTGCTCCCCTGCAAAGTATGTGTACAAGAACTTACATCTAACATTACCGGAAGTTTCCCCTGGTTACTCTCTTCCCATATCTGCTCTACAGACTGATTTACAGCATACTCAAAAGCTTTTTGATAACCTTTAGAGGAGAACATTTGTCCACAGCACATTCCACTAATCTCTTTAGGAATCTTAAAAGCAATACCCACTTTAGCAGATATGCTTGCCATGGTATCAATCATATTCTTCTTACCGTCAACCCCCGGTCCTCCCATCATTCTGGAAATACATGTTGGCATATAGACTATCGCATCTTCGCCGTCTTTTTTATAACTAGACCTTATATTTCCTGTCGCTTTAATTTGGTTAGACCATTGCGGCATAACAGGCATAATGTCTTTTATCGTTCTGGTTAGTTTATTTAAAACATTACCTCCTAAAAAGTTATTAATTCCGGTAGCGGCTTTAACTCCAAATTCAGTTGCGGACGACGCAAAAGCAAAGTTTTTAGCAATTTGCAAAGCCACTTTATTAGAAAAATCACTATGGTTTTCTCTTCTTAAACGTTTTACCAGATCGCCTGTATTGATATCTACAGGACAGGCCGAAGCACAGGAGCCATCTACCGCACAGGTATCTAAGCCATCGTACTGATATTGCTCTAAAAGCGTATTATAGTCGGTTTTTTTACCTTTTCGTTTTAAGGTATGCAGTTCTCTGCGTACAACTATACGCTGTCTGGGAGTAAGGGTAAGGTTTCTACTGGGACAAACATGCTCGCAATAACCACACTCCATACATTTATCAACTTCATATTCTACAGTTGGTAAATCTTTCAGATTAGCAATATGCGCTTTTTTATCTTCATTAATAATAACTCCCGGATTTAAGAGATTTCTTGGATCAATAACCACTTTAAGCGCTTTCATAATAGCATAAATTTCTTCACCCCATTCTGTTGCAATAAACGGCGCCATATTTCTACCAGTGCCATGTTCTGCTTTAAGCGTTCCTTTGTATTTCTCTACAACCAAAAGTACCACATCACGCAGGAACTTATCATAACGCTCTATCTCAGACGGGCTCTGAAACGATTGTGTAACCACGAAATGAATATTTCCATCTTTGGCATGGCCAAAAATAATCGCATTGGTATAATCATATGCTTTAAACAGCTTTTGCAGATCTAATATAGCATCTCCTAAAGCCGCAACAGGAAAAGCTATATCCTCTAATATTACGGTGGAGCCGCTAGCCCTTACAGCACCAACTGACGGGAACATACCTTTCCTTAATGTCCAGAGAAATGCTTGTTCTCCCGGTATCTGAGTAAATACCGCCGGACTTAACAAGCTCAATTCTGTAGAGAGCAGTAAAAACTGATTAATTTTTTCTTCCAGATCTTCTTTTGTATGTGCCTGATATTCGATCAGCAATGCCGCTGCAGATTCCGGCAACGTTTTGAGTAGATCTGGTACACCTTTAATGTGTTCTATAGATCGCAAAGAAGCCCTATCCATTAATTCTACCGCCTCCGCTCCCGAGTTTGTTAATGGCACAATAGCCTTGCAGGCTTCGTAAATATCCGGAAAATACAGCAATGCCGTAGACTTCTCTTTATAATCGTCTATGGTTTGCATAACCGCTTCAGCGATAAATCCCAATGTCCCTTCTCCCCCGATTAGTAAATGAGCCAGAATATCTAAAGGTTGTTCATAATCAATAAAAGAATTGACAGAATATCCTACTGTATTTTTTGTCTGGTATTTATGACGGATGACCTCATACAAAGCAGGATTAGAAATAATCTGCGCTCTCAGATCAGTTAATGTATTAAATATATCCGGACACTCTTCTGCAAAGCGAGTATAATCTTCCGGCGTTTCTGTACTATAGCACTTGCCATTAGGCAATATAAATTTAATGTACTTTGTAGTATGATAAGAGTTAGCATGCACACCACAACACATCCCGCTTGAGTTATTAGAGAGAATACCCCCTATCATAGCTGAATTAATACTAGACGGATCCGGTCCTATTTTCTTCCCAAAACTTCTAAGTTTGTTATTTACTGCCGCTCCTATTATTCCCGGCTGCACCCGAACTTGCGCCCCCCCTTGTTCTACATTTATATGATCCCAGTACTGACTCAGATCCACTAATATACCATCGGTTATAGATTGTCCCGAAAGACTGGTACCGCCTGTCCTGAATGTCATAGGTATTTGATATTGATGAGAGAATCGAAATAATGCAATAATCTCATCAACTGATACTGGCTGAACCACAGCTTTTGGCGTCAGGTGATAAAAACCTGCATCAGCTGCATATGCTACAACATCTATTAATCTATCCTTAATTCTATCCGTGGGGATGATAGTTTTTAACAGTTCACCAATGTTCATTTCAGATATTTTATAAACGACTAAAATTGAAAATAGTTATGATTTATCCAAGTTAACCCTGAACAAATCATAACCATATTCTAAAAAAAATTAAGCCAGATCTCTTGCTCGACTGCTTGTCAGCAACATACAAAGCATAGTAATAAGGGCATTGATAATAATTAATTCAAAACCTATTGAGTATCCAAACCAGCTTAATGATTCTTTATCTATAAAGAATGCAATAGCAGGCGAAAGCACACAGATATAGGGAATTAATTTATCTTTTATACTTCTTTTGCTTATCATTCCGAAAGCGAATAAACCAAGCAAAGGCCCGTATGTATAACCCGCTGCTTTAAAAATAGCATTTACCACAGAGTCGTCATTGATGATTTTGAAAACCAATACCACCAGAAAAACTACAAAAGAAAAAGCCAGATGTACCCAATGCCTTTGCTTTACCAACACAGGATCGTTTGTATCTCCTTTCTTATCAAAATGCAGAAAATCTACACAAAAAGATGTAGTCAATGCTGTTAAGGCCGAATCAGTAGTCGCAAATGTGGCAGCAGTTAACCCCAGCATGAAAATAATTGCAGGTACAACTCCCAGATAGTTTAGCGCTATTTCCGGAAATAAATGATCTGGAGTACCTAAAGATGCGGTATCTATACCTTTAGCATTTGCATAAATGTAAAGCAATGCACCTACGCTTAAAAAGAAGAGATTCATTACCACAAAAATCCCGGTAAAAGACAGCATATTTTTCTGTGCCTCCCAGATATTCTTACAACTCAGATTCTTCTGCATTAAATCCTGATCTAAACCAGTCATTGCAATTGTAATGAATATACCTCCCAAAAACTGTTTAATGAAATGATTTTTATTGGAACCAAAATCATCCCAAAAGAATATTCTGGAATAAGAGCTTTCTTTTACAGCTTCAAAAGTATGTTTCAGATCTATATTTAAACCTTTTGATATAAAATAAATAGACAAGATTACCGATGATAAAAGAAATACAGTTTGCAGTGTATCGGTAATAATAATTGTTTTTAACCCGCCTTTAAAAGTGTAAGACCATATTAAAAGCAAACAGATAACTATAGTGACCCAGAATGGAACATTCCAGGCATCGAAAATAAATTTTTGGAGAACAATTGCCACCAGGTAAAGTCTAAAGGCAGAACCTATTGTTCTGGATATCAGGAAAATCATTGCCCCGGACTTATAGCTCCAATAACCAAATCTTTTTTCAAGATAAGTATAGATGGAAATCAGATTCAGTCGGTAATACAGCGGCAGCAGCACCGTTGCTATAAGAATAAATCCTACTGCATTACCCAATACAAATTGAAAATATCCGAACGAACTTTTTTCTACAGCACCTGGAACAGAAATAAAGGTTACACCCGAAAGTGCAGTTCCTATCATACCAAATGCGACAAAATACCACTTTGAGTTTCTGTTGGCGATAAAGAAACTCGAATTGTCCGAAGAGTTTTTTGATGTAAAATAAGATATTATGATTAATACAGAGAAGTATACAATCAAAAACAATAAAAGTAATAAGGGAGACATATATATTATTTCGTCAATAAATTAAAGTCATTTTTAACCAACACAAGATGATAATAATTGTTAAAACAACAGGGTCTTTATTAAAAATATTTTAGTGATGAGTACAACTCTCTATGGCTTTTCGCACACTACCGTACCTTTCCAGCAATTGAGAGGCTTTCTCTTCACTTACACCGGTTTCCTGTACGATCATTTTTGTACCTCTGCTAACTAATTTGTGATTAGTCAGTTGCATATCAACCATCTTATTTCCCTTCACCCTACCCATTTGGATCATTACGGTTGTACTGATCATATTTAGCGCAAGTTTCTGTGCTGTTCCGGATTTCATTCGTGTAGAACCGGAGACAAACTCCGGACCTACTACAATTTCTACAGGATATTGAGCTTCAGCTGCAATAGGACTTCCTGAATTACATACGATACAACCTGTTACTATTCCTTTTTCATTAGCTTTCTGTAAACCGCCAATTACATAAGGCGTAGTACCGGAAGCTGCAATACCAATCACTACGTCATCTTCATTTATTTCAAATTCCTCGAGGTCTCTCCAGGCCTGTCCCATATCGTCCTCTGCATTTTCAACCGCTCTCCTGATAGCCGTATCTCCCCCAGCGATAATCCCCACAATCCAATCAAATGGTACCCCAAAAGTTGGCGGACATTCCGAAGCATCAAGCACTCCCAATCTTCCGCTTGTTCCCGCCCCTATATAAAACATCCTCCCGCCTCTTTTCATTCGCTCAACCGTAGCTTCTACTAATTTTTCTATTTGAGGAATAGACTTAGCAACAGCGTCTGACACAGTTGCGTCCTCTTTATTGATATTGGAAAGAATTTCGTTTACAGACATCTTCTCCAAATCATCGTAATTCGATTCTCTTTCAGTTGTAAATTCCATATGTTTACTGAATAAAATAACCAAAACCTATTTTAAACTCAATCCCGATCCAAGTTGATATCTTGCATTAATGCTAACAGGCAATCTTCCTTCGGGGCTGATCTCCTTTCTCAACAACTTCAATGCAGTCTCATGCATGATCTCATCATCCTCATAACATACAACCAGATTCTTTGCTTCCGAGAACTTATTTGCAGCATAAGGATTTCCAAAAACAAAACCAAGCACCTTATCTTTTTGTAAGATTGAGCTTATTAACATGGTCGAAATTGGTGAAATTCCAAAATCGTTTGCAGGATTCTTATTAAACTGATGTAGACCCAGCACTATTGCATTATATTTTTCGTTTAAATTACTAATTATTTTTCGTACATCTTCTTTTGATGAACTATTATCAAATAGATAAACGTCTGTATTGAAATTAGATTTTAACAAGTCTGCAAACTTATTATCGGATTTTACACCAACAGCAACATAAGCAATTTTAGCATTTGCCGCAAGGTTAAACAATGCCAAGTCTGTCTTATTCAAGACTGTAATTGCCTTTTCATAAACCTCTTTTTTAATAACATATACATCTTTATTTAAATCGGCAGCTATATTCGCTGTATCAACATCATGTAACTGCTTTAAACCTAAATGATATTTTGAAATGAGTACTTTATTTACTTTTTCATCTATATCATCCCATGTAAGTTCTTTTTTTCTGATAGACTTTCTTATTTTTTTGATACTTCCTTTGATATCACCCGGCAGGCAAAGCATATCATTGCCCGCAATAATAGATTTTGCAGATGCTAGTCCCTGAGGATAAAATTTAGCCACGCCTTGCATCTCCAAAGCATCGGTAAAGGTTAGTCCCTGATAACCAATTTCGTCACGCAAAAGATGTGTAACATTATTCTTTGATAAGGATGTTGCCTTATTCTTTTCGGAATCTATTGCCGGAATATATAAATGAGCCATCATCATACTTCCAACCCCGGCTCTTGCCAAAGCTTTAAACGGGTAGAGTTCTAAGTTATCAAGCGCTGCTTTAGATTTCAATATGACAGGTAAATCATAATGAGAATCTACACTTACATCGCCATGCCCCGGGAAATGCTTGGCACAAGCCATGATATTATTATCCTGCATACCCCTCATAATTTTAACGCCCATTTCGGCTACCATCTCTTTATCTTCACCAAAGGAACGAACATTGATTACCGGATTAGCCGGATTGTTATTGATATCGACCACAGGCGCATAATTAACCTGAATTCCTGCTCTATGACATTGTTCTGCCATTGCCACTCCTACTTTATAGGCTAAATCAGGATCATGAGTCGCCCCTATAGTTAACTGGTTGGGAAAGGGTTTCACATCAGAAAAGCGCATTCCAAGACCGGTTTCTCCGTCTACAGTAACCATTAGTGGCACTTTAGATAGAGATTGAAGCCGGTTAATTACTTCTGCCTGCTTTACAGCATTACCCTGAAACAGACACAATGCACCTATTTTATATTTCCTTACATCTTTAGCTACCTTTTCTTCAAAAAATACATCTTTGCCGTTTTGCCGTTCAGAAACACGAATCACCATTAATTGTGCAATCTTCTGTCTCTTATTTAACTTTCCTTGCACACTATCTGCCCAATGAACTGCCTGCGGAGTCCGCTGTAAAAAATCCTGAGCATACATACACACAGGATAACAAAACAAAATAACAAAAAGCCACTTTTTCATGCTTCTATCTAAAACGATATTTTAAACAATTAATTTTCCCATCCATAGTACTTACCAGAACTCTATTTTTACCCAATGAAAAAACAGTATTAACCAGGCTGTTAGAAGTTTTATACTGCCATGCAATTTCACCCGATTTCCGATGTAGAGCACTTACCAAACCAGATTGAGAAGGAATAAATACCAATCCGTTACTTTCGGTAATCGCAGTCGGACTTATTTCATAAGGAAGTGTAAGCGAAGATGTCCAGTTCTCTTCATAGGCATTTCCTTTAGTAGAAGCTCCAATAACCTTACCATCCATAGTCTTAGCGTAAACAGTAGCAGAATCGTTAGAAATACCTATAGATTCCCTTACTCTGTTTTTCGGATTGGTTATTCTCCATAATACTTTTCCATTATCAGCATCAAACGCTGTAAAATATCTATCAGGAGCCGCAATAAACACCTTTCCATAGGCACCTACAGGATAGCATGCGGCGGGAGAGTACATTCTATTGGCAGAACCGTTATTCCATTTCCAGACCTCCTTACCTGTTTTTAAATCCAGCGCATAAAAATGTCTGCCCCAGCTTCCGAAAAATACTTTATTTCGATAAATAAGTGGTTTCGTCACAACAAAACCTTCTACATCTTTATATTCCCAAACTAATTCACCGGTTAGGATGTCTATTGCCCGGAAAATATGATCAGAACTTCCGATATATGCTCTATCCTGATAAATTACAGGAGAACCCAATACAGCTTTATCGGTTTTGATCTTCCATAACAATTCACCGTTTTTTGCAGAGAGTCCGTATATATAATGGTCTGACGAACCTACAACTACTATTCCTAAAGCTACAGCCGGAGTCGAATAAATTTTACCATTGGATTCAAATGTCCAGATTCTCTTGCCTTTTTTTATATCCAATGCATATACTTCTCCTTTTGTATTTGCCGTTATAGCTAATCTTTTATACAAAGAAATTCCTGTCCCCAGATCACTATCGTCCTGATATTCCCAAACAGACCTAACGCTGGTTTGCCTATTATTGACTTCATAAGAAGGCCGCTTATAAACAATGGAGTCTGGTTTATATTCAGACAATTTCAATGTTAGCCAGGCTTCTTTTACAGGTATTGAAGGTCGCTTTTCCTGAAAAGCGCCCGCCCCGCCAGAAATGGTTATGATGTTATATCCCCCTATGGAATCTTTAGCTCTTAAATTAGAACGGCACATCACATTAGCTATTCCTTCGGAATTGTATAGCTTATTAATATGGCCGTGGCCACAAAGCATAAACTGGATATTATGCTGCTTAATAAGATCTATCGCACTATACCAGTTATTGAGCGACGAATCCTGTGGATAATGATTAATATAGACAACAGGTTTGCTTCCAACTGTTTTTAGCACCTGCTGCAACCAAACAACATCTTCTCTTGGAATTTGACCGGGCCCCATACGCATATTTGGCCCCGATCCTGTCCCGATAAAAACCATTCCCTTACGTTCAAAATAAAAAGTGCTTTTGCCAAATATGGTATTAAATGTATTGGCTCCACTTTCAGACCAATTACTATCGTGGTTACCAGGAACGGCATACCAGGGTTTATTTAGTTTATCAAGAATACTTTTAGCTGTTTTAAGCTCTTCATCTGACCCAAATTCAGTTACGTCTCCGGATATAATCACAAATTCTATTGACGGATTTATATTAATATCAGTTACAGTATTTTCTAAATCTTCTGCTCCCGTTGCATTTCCGACATGAGTATCTGTCACCAATGCAAATTTGACATCCTGCCCTAGTGCAAAATAAGCAGTTATTGTTAACCAAATGAATAAAAACCATTTCCTATACATCTTAGTAACCTTTTATAGAAATTGAATATCAGCCTTCTCAAAAATAACAATTAAAAACAAAAACTGCATAAATATGCATTTTTATTTTTTAAAAACGCATATTTATGCATATTATTTTCCTTTTACAATTTCTGATAATATACTCTCGTTTTTGAGCCTATTTAACGCAGTGATACCATACTTGTATTTTCTGGTTTTAAAATTTGGCTCTTCGGTATAGGAAAGGCTATTAACATCGTAAATAACTTTTACTATATTTTTAGGGTCCTCTGTATCTATAGTGCCTTTTTTAGGAAATCTGTAAATCACGTAACCAAAAACATTTCTATCCTGTGATTTTTGCCAGCTCAACTTGCCCTTTTTCATCTCAACCTCTGTAACGGTTATTGGCTTTATGGCATCTATCCATGGCATTGTGGGTACTAATGCAATGTTTTTATTCAAATCTAACCGTAATGAATCCTGAAATGCACCTAAATTATTGGTTATAGATTTCGAACTGAAATAAACACTGCCCTGGATATTAGGATTTTCTCTTAAATATCTGATTTGCCGGGGCATTTGTGCGGGGTCATTCCAGCCATTTTTAGTCTCGGTTAACCGATATATACCATGACCAACATAAATATGCTTTCCATATGCATTTTTTGCCCACCAGTCCACCAATTTCTCATAAGCTGCAGGTGCATAATTAAATGGAAAATAAATTTGTGGATTTATATAATCTATCCAGCCTCTTTCTGTCCATTTTAACACATCGGCATATAAAGCTGAATAACCAGACATACCCCTGGTATCTGAACCTCTGGGATCTTCGCTTTTATTTCTCCAGATACCAAACGGACTGATTCCAAATTTCACATAAGGCTTCGCTTTTTTGATACTGTCGGAAACAGATTTAATTAATAAATCTACATTGTTCCTTCTCCAGTCATGAATGTCTGTAAATCCATTGGGATATTGTGCAAATGTTATCGTATCGGGCATAAGCTCTTTGCCAGGATATGGATAGAAATAGTCATCAAAATGAACACCGTCTATATCGTAATTCCTAACTACATTTAAGATTATTTTATTAATATAATCCCTTACTTCAGGCAAACCCGGATCAAAGAATTTCTTTTTTGAATAGCTAAAGAACCATTCTGGTTTTTGATGAGTGATATGGTTAGGACTCACCAGACTTTCGTTACTGTCATTCGTAGCCCTGTATGGATTAAACCAGGCATGCAACTCCATTCCTCTTTTATGCGCTTCCTGAATGGCAAACTCTAAAGGATCATAAAATGGCTCGGGCCCCTGACCTTGTCGACCCGCAATAAAATAACTCCATAATTCTTCGCTATTTGCGTAGAAGGCATCAGCTGAAGGCCGAACCTGAAATATGATGACATTCATTTTATTTCTCTGATGTTCATCCAAAATTCTGACAAGCTCTTCTTTTTGTAAATCAGAACTTAAGCCAGCTTTTGATGGCCAGTCGATATTTTTTACCGTCGCTATCCAAACACCTCTGAATTCCCTTTTTGGTGAAGTTTGACTGAACAAATTGCAGGTTATAACAGTTAACGCTGCAAGAAAAAAGATTCTTATTGACATAAAATTGGTATAAAAAGGGTGCTATCAACACCTTTACAATATTGATTTGTTTTAATAGATAAACTCTATCCTAACTAAAGCTGTTTTATTAATAACCTGTTTTCGCTCGCATTCCTTAAAACTCCATCCGCCATAAAGAACACAAGACAATCCCCCTGGAGCCCCAAGGGGGCAGTACTATTGCTTCACTATTTTATAATTTTTCACACCTAAATCATTATCTGTAACTTTTACAAAATAAATTCCGGGAGGATAATTATGCAACGAAATAGAAATCATCATTTTTGATGAATCACCAGAAAACAATAGCTTTCCCTTAGCATTGTAAATCGCATAACTGATTTCAGACTGCAACAGATTATCTACATTAACAACATCTGTAGTAGGATTTGGATAAACATAAACTGCATTTATACCATTTTTAATGAATTGAACATCATACAATTTAAACTGTCCGTTTTTATCTACCTGTTTAAGCCGATAATAATTAATGCCATTCAACGGGTTTTCATCTATGAATTGATAATTTAAAACTGCACTAGAATTTCCATTTTCCGCTTTTGACATTTCCACACCAATAGTTTCGAAACTTTTGCCGTCATCAGAACGCTGCACTTCAAACTTTTCATTGTTGTCCTCATTATGGGTTTTCCATGTTAGCGTATTCTTACCATTTTTGATAGAAGCATTAAAATCTGAAAGGGAAACCGGAAGCGTACCATCTAAATTAAATATCAATGAATATTTGGATATAGTGTTACGAGTAACCAGTTGATAAACACCTAAAGTATATTTTCCGGAAACAAAATCAGCAGAGGAAACAACCTCTTTTGAAACCTCCAAGTCAGACGGACCTGCATTTCCTGTCACATAACTATAATCAGCTCCAGAACCAGAATTCAAAACCCTAACTTCTTCATAATTGATATTATTAGTATAATCATTCCCTAATATTTTAAAGACTCTAACTTTTTTTGAACTCTCTGTACTTCCTCCCGAGGTCATAAGGTATCCCACATTATTAATTTTGAAATATTTGATCTGTGAAAAATTATTAGTAGCAGTTGCGTCATGAATTCTAAGAGGCATTTTATACCCTATATAGCTATTGGTACCTTCGTCATACAAAAAGAGCTTTCGATCGTTACTGGTTGTATTATGGGAAACAAAAAAGCCAGACTTGGAGTAATCCGATTCGTTTGGAACGATAGAAATAGAAAATGCCGCCAAATCTCCCCCGAGAGGAACCTCTCTAACAAAATCCACCCCATCCGATACGTTTCTTTTGTATATATAAACGGATTGTGTAACTGACCCACCAATAAACAAAACTGCATTGTTTCCTGACCCCACTACATCAAATGAATCACCCATTCTTGGTGTAGATGACATTCCTGGCGGATAAGGCAGGGACAAAGCGTCGACAGTAGAATTTTCATCCTCGAGATAATTAACTGTAATAAACTGCCCGTCAGAAGAGCTGCTAAGTGCCGTCCTCATTGTAACAGAATAAATCTCACCAATGTCAGTAACTCTTATTTTTGTATTTTTAAAACCCGAACCGCTTATAGGTATGCTCTTAACATAAGAACCATCGGTAGCATTCAAAACATCAATTCCAGTCCCCTCTCTTGTTGCGACATAAATACGTTCTCCTATATTGCCTCCACTAATTTCACCTCCCTTAAAGTACGATAAAGAGTATGTATTACTTGATGCAGTAAACAACCCAACGCCTGGGCTAGATAATATACGCCAGTCATAATCATTTTGCGCTTTACAGATAGTTCCTAAAAACAACATAGAAACTAAATAGAGTAATTGTTTTTTCATGAGTTTTGATTTTAGTTTTTGATATAATTAGTTAATTGATTCTATTTCAAACCTCTTTATCAATCTCACAAAACCGACTTTACTTTCTTAAATCTACCAGGCAAACCCCCAATATCAGCATTATATAAAACCTCAAGCTGACTCCATATTTGCCCTGCATTTATACCTGGCATTTTTAACGGCTAATTAACGGAATAAACGTTCTTTGTTGGGGACTTTGCAACTTATCCGGCACTTTCATTCTAGCGTATGGAGCAATGCGGGCACAAACATGCACCCACTTCGTTAAAGGTCCATGAAATACCAATAATAGCAGAAAATAAAAGAATGGATATGGATGTAAAAGTTTTGGCATAATCGGTTTTTTGCTGTTTTACGATGTAATAATAATAAATATTATTATAAAAACGCAAAAAACAGTAAATAAAATGCACAAAAACGCAGAATACGCTTCTTGATTAGTACATCTTGTATTTTCTCATTTAGAACTTCAAATGCTTTACTGTTAAACCGTTGGTAATCAACTGACGTAAAGAATCAATTCCAATTCGTAAGTGCAACTCTACATAATCCTGAGATTGTCTGGATGCGTCCCCTTCAGAAGTTTTTACTCCTTCAGGCGTCATGGGCTGATCTGAAACCAGCAATAAAGCTCCTGTAGGAATACTATTGGCAAATCCAACAGTAAAAATAGTTGCAGTTTCCATATCTATTGCCATCGCCCTTAAGCTTTGTAAATACTTTTTAAAATCCTTATCATGCTCCCAAACGCGTCTGTTAGTAGTATATACTGTCCCTGTCCAGTAATCTTTAGAATGTTCGCGTATAGTAGTAGAAATAGCTTTCTGTAGCGCAAAAGCAGGTAAAGCAGGCACTTCTGCCGGCAGATAGTCACCCGACGTTCCTTCGCCCCTAATTGCAGCTATTGGCAAAATAAAATCGCCTATATTATTTTTTGTTTTTAAGCCACCACATTTTCCCAGAAACAATACTGCCTTAGGCTTAATAGCGGTAAGCAAGTCCATAATAGTGGCTGCCAATGGACTTCCCATCCCAAAGTTAATAATGGTAATCCCGTTAGCTGTAACGCTTTGCATAGGTTTATCCAATCCATAAATAGGTGCGCCATCATTCCACTCAGAAAACAATTGTAAATATTTAGAGAAATTAGTCAGTATAATATACTCACTAAATTCTTTAAGCGGCTTACCAGTATATCTGGGTAGCCAGTTATTCACAATATCCGTTTTTGTTTTTAATCCTTTTTTTATTGGGGTATTCACTTCCTTATCCGGAGTTTTTACCGCAGCTCTTTTTACATTTTTTTCTTCGTTCATATTGGCAGCGTTTTAGTTAAAATAAAGTTACTAAGATTAGATAACAGCAGCGTACACAAAAAACACAGAAGCATACTTTTATTCCTTTAAACTTGTGCCTTTATGGTGGTTTATACAAAAACGCCCCGGTTATTGACCGAGGCGTATATCTTAAGCAACTTTTAGTTTTTTCAGATCAGATTTTTCAAATTTCTCTTTTGCATAATCCAGATCTATAAGCAGCTTCTTCGATTTCTGCTTCTGAGATGGTATCTCAAACATCGCGTCTATCATTATTGCTTCACAGATCGATCTTAACCCCCTTGCGCCTAATTTGAATTCCAAAGCCTTATCAACTATAAATTCGTATACTTCTTTAGTAAAATCAAGATCTATATCTTCAAATTCAAATAATTTTTGATATTGCTTAATTAAAGAGTTTTTAGGTTCGGTAAGGATGTTTAAAAGCGTTTCTCTATCCAGCGGATTTAAATAAGTTAATACAGGTACACGACCAATAAGCTCAGGAATAAGACCAAAAGATTTCAAATCCTGTGGAGTGATATACTTATACAGATTCGACAAATCTATTTCTTCATTTTCCTTTGCGAACTTATATCCTACAGTCTGAGTTCTTAATCTGTTAGCAATTTTCTTATCAATACCGTCAAATGCCCCTCCACAAATAAAGAGGATATTATTGGTATTAACCGGAATCATTTTCTGATCTGGATGTTTTCTTCCTCCCTGTGGCGGAACGTTAACTATTGTACCTTCTAAAATCTTTAGTAAAGCCTGCTGAACGCCTTCTCCGGAAACATCTCTGGTTATTGACGGGTTATCGCTCTTACGCGCAACTTTATCCACCTCGTCTATATAAACAATACCTCTTTCCGCAGCGGCAACATCATAATCTGCAGCTTGCAGCAATCTTGTCAGAATACTTTCTACATCTTCGCCTACATAACCGGCCTCGGTTAGTACGGTGGCGTCACAGATACAGAAAGGTACATTCAGGATTTTTGCTATGGTTTTGGCCAGTAAGGTTTTACCCGTACCGGTTTCTCCAACCATCATGATATTAGATTTCTCTATCTCAACCTCGTCTTTGCCAACTTTTTGGTTCAAACGCTTATAGTGGTTATAAACCGCCACAGAAAGCACCTTTTTAGCACTGTCCTGTCCTATTACATATTGATCCAAGTGTTTTTTTATTTCTATAGGCTTTAGCAAGGTAAGCGTTGCCTGTACGCTTTTATTTTTTCTTGAAGAAAACTCTTCCAATAAAATATCATTGGCCTGGGCAACACATTTATCACAAATATGTGCATCCAAACCAGCAATAAGCATTAAAGAATCTTGCTTGCTTGCCCCACAAAAAGAACACCTAATATCTTTTTCTTTCTTATTCATTTGTTTTATTCGCGTTTACTCCCAAAATCTCATCAACCATACCGTAGTGTTTAGCTTCTTCTGCCTTCATCCAGTAATCTCTGTCTGAAGATTTTTCTACCCACTCGTAAGACTGACCAGAATGTTTAGAGATAATGTTATAAAGCTCCTGCTTTAATTTCAGCATCTCCCTTAAATTAATCTCCATATCTGCAGCTACCCCTTGCGCACCACCAGATGGCTGGTGAATCATGATTCTTGAATGAGGTAAGGCTGCTCTTTTTCCTTTTGCTCCGGCACACATTAATACCGCTCCCATAGAAGCTGCCATACCTGTACAAATCGTTGCTACATCTGGCGATATAAATTGCATGGTATCATAAATACCTAAACCCGCATAAACCGAGCCGCCCGGAGAATTGATATAAATCTGGATATCTCTTTTTGCATCTGTAGATTGCAAAAACAATAACTGCGCCTGAATAATGTTAGCGTTCTGATCGTAAACAGCATCGCCCAGAAAAATGATTCTATCCATCATCAAACGTGAGAAAACATCCATTTGCGCTACGTTCAATTGTCTTTCTTCAATAATGTACGGCGTCATTGATGTAGGAACATGCAAGCCTTGTACATTGTTGATATATTTATCTACATGCATTCCACCAATTCTATGGTGTTTTACAGCGTATTTTCTGAATTCGTTTTTATCTATCTTCATAGTCTTAAATAAATCGTTTTTCTAATATAACCAAACTTAGAGTAGGTACAATATATGACTTTCTCAGTTTTTTAAACAGCTTTGATGTTCAATATTATGTAATATTTTTTTAAGCGTAAAACTTATGGTCTTCTAAAAATATAACGGGCAAATAACAGAGACCTAATCAGCTATATAACAGCAGTTTTTAATTTTGGTTGTTAAAAAAACAAAAAGCAGCCCTAAAGCTGCTTTTAATAATATTTACAAAAACCAATTATTTTTCCAATTCCTGGAATTTGCTATAATCAATAGCCTTCTTGTCCAGAGTGACAATAGATTTCAAATGATCAAAAACTTTTTGAGCTCTTACTTCATCAAAAATACGATTTGCATTTTCTTTTTCCTGTAAAAACTGCACTGCGTATTGACTCAATTGCTCTTCGGTTAAAGCCTGAGGGCTATACATTCTAAACTGCGCATCTAGACGTTGTTTAGCCGCTTCTAATACTTCTTCGTATTTAATTTCTAAGTTATTGTCTTTTACGATTTTGTTTTCTACTAAAGTCCACTTCAGGTTTTTAGCAAAATCTTCGTAACCTTTGTCCAGCTCTTCGTCTGTAAGTTCTTTATTAACAACTTTCAACCATCTTTTCAGAAATTCATCTGGAAGTGCAATTTTCGACGTTTTTTCTGAACCGTACTGGTAAATATCAGCAGCTAATTTACGATCAGCATCCTGAACAACCATAGACCCAACTTCTTCTTTAATTTTAGCTTTGAACTCGTCTTCCGTTTTTACTGCATCTGCACCAAAAAGCTTATCATAGAATTCCTGAGTCAAATCTGCCTCTTCTAACCTGTTTATGTTTTTAACAGTAATTTTGAATTTTCCTTTTGGAGAAGCTGTTCCTTCCTCTAATTTCAGGATTCTTCTTAATTGCTCATCATCGTTAATAGCTTTTACTAAATCAAAAGACTCAACTACATCTCCTTTTTTAAGGCCAATTAATTTCTTTTGAGCTTTATCTTCTACAACTTCCAATCTTAATGAAGTAGTGGTCTTTACGCCATCTTCTTTCTCAGAACCGTCGCTGCTTAACTCAGCAAAATCACCAAAAATCACATCTCCCGCTTCTACAACCTCAGGATTTGTCATTTTTCCGTAGCTTCTTCTAATATTTTTGATTCTGGAATCAAGCGTCTCGTCATCTACTTTAATATCATAAGATACCAATTTATCTTTTGAACTGAATTCCACGTTAATTTCCGGAGCCAGACCCAATTCGTAATTAAAAACGAACTCATCATTAAAGTCCCAATTGAATGCAGTATCATCTTCTTTTGGAAGTGGTTGACCTAAAATCTGTAAGTTATTTTCCTGAATGTAGTTATTTACAGACTCTGAAAGCAGATTATTAATTTCATCAACAAGAATACTTTTTCCATACATTTTTTTAATATGCGCAGGAGGAACCATACCTGGACGGAAACCTGGTAATTTAGCTTTCTTTGCCTGGTCTTTAATTGCTTTCTCTACTTTCGCCTGATAATCTTCAGGAGAAATCTTTACTGTTACAATTGCGTTAAGATCGCTGATCTTTTCCTGTGTAATATTCATTTGTGATGATTTTATTATCTTAAATAAATGCCATAAAACAAAACCCGCCACCCAATTGGGTAGCGGGTTTGCCTTTTGGTGCGGAAGAAGGGACTCGAACCCCCACGCCTCGCGGCGCCAGATCCTAAGTCTGGTGCGGCTACCAATTACGCCACTTCCGCGTTTCCTCTAAACCAATATTTCTACCGATTTGGGAATGCAAAGATAGTAGTAGTTCTGATATTTGTCAAACATTTTTTACTTTTTTTCAGATCCAAATCTTTAAAACGCAAAAACTCTCTAAATATCAACAACTTAATTTTTAACTATTTTTCAGAAAGTTCCAGTATACGATCAAACTCATGCTTTTTCAGTGGCATTACAGACAACCTACCCTGTCTAACCAAAGCAATATCCTGTAAATACTCATCATTCTTAATCACATCCAATGTAACGGGATTTTTAAGGGTCTCGACAGGAGAAATATCTACTACTACCCAATTGGTATCATCTGTAGTTGGGTCCTGATAGAATTCCTTAACTACTTTTGCCACACCAACCACACATTTCCCTTCATTACTATGATAGAACATTACCAGGTCTCCTTCTTTCATAGCTTTCAAATTATTTCTTGCCTGATAATTACGTACCCCGTCCCAAAAAGTACGTTTGTCTTTATTAAATTGTTCCCAACTATATTTAAAAGGTTCACTCTTTACTAACCAATAATTCATTTCCTGTTTTTAATCTTAAGTCCCAAAGCTAACAAATCCAAAAGAATAAGGGAATATTACACAAAAAACAGTGGAGCAGACCACTTGAAAAAACTAACAAAAAATTAACACTTCCAAAGCACAGCTTGGAACATTGTTTGCTTGTTTTTTAATCTATTATCTATCTAAAAATAAGGAGGTTATTATGGCAAATCTTGCAAAAACCAACAGAGGAATGTCCTCATGGGCTGATTTTTTTAATGCTGATAATTTTTTCGACAATAATTGGCTCAGAAACTTTGACAAAGAATTTCCAGCAGTTAATATTGCCGAGAATGAACAAAATTACTCGTTAGAAGTAATCGTACCGGGTTTTAAAAAAGAAGATTTTCAGGTAAAAGTAGATGATGATATCCTCACCATTAGTGCAGAAACAAAATCCGAAAACAACGAAGAGGATAAAAAGAAAGAGTATACCAGACGTGAATATAATTTCCGCTCTTTCACCCGTAGCTTTCGATTACCAGACAATGTAAAGGACGATGACATTAACGCTTCTTACAAAGATGGCGTACTTCATTTATCATTACCAAAATCGGAAACTCAGGTAAAAGCAACTAAACAAATCAGCATTGAGTGAATCAGCTAATGTTATCAATTAATCTTTTTGGACGTTAAGTGGTAAACGTCCAAAAAGACGTTATCTTTCTTACCTAAGTATTAACATTCTATTGCAGTACTTTTTTAAGCGTACTGAAAAATCACTTAAATATCCTTTTAAGCTAAGAACTCTATCTATCCGAAATATCTCTATGGTTACTTACCTGACAAAGGTCTGTTTTTCATTAACCCTTAAAGTATGTCTATGAGAATAATCAAACCAGCGAGAGCTTTAAAATTTCCGGGTCTACAGTGCTAAAGTAATCTATTTCAAACAGGTTTTACAGGGGTCTTTTTCGGGACTTCTTCGGGTCAAGTCCACTATCATAGTGGACTTGACCCGAAGAAGTCTCAAATAAACCTACTCAATAGCATTTAATACGTGTTTTTATATTAGCTTTTTTATTAAAATGAACATAAAAATACAACGTTATAAAAACATCATTCAAAAGCATCCTATTTTCTTAGCAAAGTGACATGATATTAATCCGCTAAAAGCTTCTTGATCTGTTTTTACTCCTTTCTACTTTAGACAAAAAGACAATATAATTCCATTAAAATAACCAGTCGCTTGAGAGAAAGTGATACTTAGCCGCTAGTTATATCCGGGATATATTAAAATTATTAATGAAATAATAAAAAGCGAAAAATATATGATCATACTTACCATCCACCCTTCCTAAAACAGACCTGACGTATACTTCAGTTTACAATTCACTTACTGTTTTCTTACACTTTACTTGCGTTTCTCCTTTATTCTGTAAGCGTAGCGTAAGACAAACGTAAGACATGCAAAGGGGATGGTACGAACGAACGAAGGAAAGACGCAGGAAAAATGAACAAGAAACGTAGGAAAAAATTTATTGGAATTTTAGATCTCCCGGGAGTATTCAATAAAGTGTATCATTATTGAAAAATCTACTCCCAAAATAGATTCATTAACGTATAACTCGCACCTGGTAGTCCAATAATTGTAAAAGCTAAAGCATCATAATACCTTCTATTGCAGCAGCTTTTTTATAATAAGCTATGACTTCATTGGCATCATTAACATCTTTAGCTACCGTCAGAGAAATATATTTTCCGTTCTTAGATTCGTTGGTCTGCATAGCCTCATCAGGAAAGATTGCTTTTAATTCATCCAGTTTATTGACTTCGTTTTTTACGATAAATTTAAAGCTATATTTTCCCGGAAAGGACTCTACCTGTTCTAATTTTTCTTTAAAGGTCGCATAGAAATCTTTTCCATCTAAACCATCTTCTATATTTTGAAAATTGACAATTTTATTTTGATCTTCCATAATAATTCTATTGTTTTTCTTTAACAATCAAACGCTGTACCTGTTCTAAAAATTGCTATTTTGTCAGCAATTAAACAGCGAGTAGAATTATCCTGTATTTCGAATAAGGAAAATATGACAGAAAAAGAAAAAATGCTAGCAGGGCTACCTTATAATGCTCAGGACGAAATTTTATATAAAGAAAGAAGAAATACAAAAAGACTGCTACGCCAATTAAACATTTCTGAATATCTGGTAACTAAGACAGCGAAGAGCATTATTAAACAGCTTATTCCTCATGCTCAAAAAAATCTGTATATAGAACCTCCTTTTCACTGCGATTATGGCTACAATATTTATTGCGGTGAAAATGTATATTTCAATGTTAATTGCGTGTTACTGGATTGTTGCAGAATTGAAATAGGAAATCATGTAATGTTTGGACCAAACGTTCAAATCTATACGGCCACACATCCTTTGGGTTTTAAGGAAAGAACGGAATATGAACTGGCAAAGCCTATTACCATAGGAGATCATTGCTGGATTGGCGGGAATACGACTATCTGTCCGGGTGTGACTATTGGTAGAGGCAGTGTAATTGGTGCGGGCTCTGTAGTAACTAAAGACATCCCGGAAAATAGCCTGGCAGTCGGCAATCCGGCCAAAGTAATTAAACAGCTGAATGAAGATTCTGCTATCGGTTAATATCAATAAGTATTTGTTTTGAACGCTCTATTTGGTTAACAATATCCCGTCTTGCAGAATTTTCGGCCAGAACCTTTTTCAAATCGGCTATAGAAGAATTTGCTGCTGAAACCACTGCGTTTTTGTTATATATACCATTAACTTTCTGGCTTTTATAAACACTATATTCCTGGTAAGCCAACCCGCGGTTCTGGTAGAATTTCATGTCAGACGGATTTAAAGATATCCCTGTAGAGAAGTCTCTGATTGCGCCTAACAACAGGGGTTCTTTTTCGGTAGAATTAAGTTCTTTTATTTGCTGACAAAGATTCAGCTTTGCCTTTCCTCTGTAATAATAAGCCACCGATTCATCTGGTTTATAAGCAATTAACTTATCAAAAGCTTTGATAGACTTTTTGTAGTTATTAGCGTGATAGGCAGAATACCCCATCAAATACAACGCATTCATATTAGAATTATCTGCGCTATAAGCTTTTTCAAAATAGTTTGCTGCGCTGCCGAAATCTCCATTCATCATAGACCTTTGTCCTAAACGCTCGAAAGGTTCCTGAGCTAACAACGATAACGGCAAAAGGACATTAAATAAAATAACTAATCTTCTCATTCCTGTAAGGGATTTCCTTTCACAATTTATAAAATTTACCTGATGAAAGTTATTTTAGTAACGTTGTATGACTATAAATATTTTCACAGTCAATACTTCATGACTAATTTACATGATAAATTGGATTTTGTAAGTAAAAAATTGCATATTATGGTAATTTAAACCCGGATAGATTATTGGCATAACTGTTGAACTTTATAGTGCGCCAGTATAAAAGTTCCTTTCGGCTTTTCAATCTGACAAATTGGCGTTCAAAAAAAATTAATATGAGCAAATTCGATAAATTCGATTTCAACCAGGCATTACCATTAATTACTGAAGATACGGAATTCTTTCCTCTGATATCACAAGAAGATGAGGAAGAGATGAATAATGAGCAAACTCCCGAAGTACTTTCCATATTACCATTAAGAAATACGGTTTTATTTCCGGGAGTAGTTATTCCTATTACTGTTGGCAGAGACAAGTCTATAAAACTGATTAAAGACGCTTATAAAGGAGATAAAATCATAGGTGTTGTTGCACAGAAAGATGTCAGTATAGAAGATCCCATTTTTAACGATTTAAATAAAGTTGGTACTGTTGCCGTCATCATCAAGATGCTTCAGATGCCTGACGGGAATACTACAGTTATTATTCAGGGGAAAAACAGGTTCGAACTACAGGAAGAAGTTCAACAAGAACCTTATTTTAAAGCAACCGTTAAAAAATTCGAAGAAATCAGGCCAAAACTGGATAAGGAGTTTAAAGCTATGGTTTCTTCCATTAAGGAAATGGCTGTTCAGATTATACAATCTTCTCAAAATATACCATCCGAGGCCGGGATTGCCATTAAGAACATAGAAAGCACCCCTTTCTTAATCAACTTCATTTCTTCTAACATGAATAGTTCTGTTGAGGACAAGCAGAAAATGCTTGAAGTTGCTAATTTAAGAACAAGAGCGGAGATGGTTCTGGGGCACCTGACTTTGGAATTGCAGATGGTGGAAATTAAAAACCAGATCCAGAACAAGGTAAAAATAGATTTAGATAAGCAACAAAGGGATTACTTCTTAAACCAGCAGCTGAAGACCATTCAGGAAGAACTGGGAGGTAATTCACCGGACATGGAAATAGAAAATCTGCGGGATAGAGCCAGGAAAAAACTTTGGAGTAAAGATACTGCCAGCCATTTCAATAAAGAGCTGGATAAATTGGCCAGAATGAATCCTGCAGCTGCAGATTATTCTGTTCAGATCAATTATCTGGAAGTACTATTAGATTTGCCGTGGAATTACGCTACTAAAGATAATTTCGACCTGAAACGGGCTCAGAAGATATTAGACAAGGACCATTACGGATTAGAGAAAGTAAAAAGACGTATTATAGAGTATTTGGCTGTTTTAAAACTTAAGCATAACATGAAAGCCCCAATACTTTGTTTGGTTGGTCCTCCGGGAGTCGGAAAAACTTCTCTTGGTAAATCTATAGCTAAAGCTTTGGGACGCAAATATGTTCGTATGGCCTTAGGAGGTGTTAGAGACGAAGCAGAAATCAGAGGACATAGAAAAACCTATATTGGCGCTATGCCGGGAAGAGTTATCCAGTCTGTTAAAAAAGCGGGGAGTGCGAATCCTGTATTCGTACTGGATGAAATTGATAAAGTTGGAAATGATTTTAGAGGCGACCCTTCTTCTGCACTTCTAGAAGTATTGGACCCTGAGCAAAACAACGCTTTTAATGACCATTTTCTGGAACTGGACTACGATTTGTCCAATGTATTGTTTATAGCTACTGCAAACTCTCTGAGTTCTATTCAACCTGCTTTATTAGACAGAATGGAAATTATAGAGGTAAATGGCTATACCATAGAAGAAAAAATAGAAATTGCTAAAAAACATCTGCTTCCTAAGCAAAAAGAACAGCATGGTTTAAAAACTAAGGATGTTGCCTTAAAAAATTCGGTAATCGAAAAAATTATCGAAGACTACACCAGAGAATCTGGAGTACGTGGCCTGGAAAAAAAGATTGGTGCTGTTGTTAGAGGAGCCGCTACAAAAATTGCTATGGAAGAGGAGTACAATATTAATTTTGGCCCTCAGGAAATAGAAGAAATTTTAGGCCCTCCTATTTTTGATAAGGATTTATATGAAGGAAATGATGTTGCTGGTGTTGTAACCGGTTTAGCCTGGACACAGGTTGGTGGCGACATCTTATTTATTGAAGCCAGTTTAAGTCCGGGAAAAGGAAAAATGTCGCTTACCGGTAATCTGGGAGATGTTATGAAAGAATCTGCCAGTATCGCTATGGCTTATATAAGAGCACATGCAGACAAGTTTGGTATAGACTACAGGATATTTGACCAATGGGATGTGCATATTCACGTTCCTGCTGGCGCCACACCTAAGGACGGCCCTTCTGCAGGTATCACGATGCTTACCGCTTTAACTTCTGCTTTTACGCAAAGAATGGTTAGACCACATTTAGCTATGACGGGCGAAATCACACTTAGAGGCAAGGTTTTACCTGTTGGCGGTATTCAAGAGAAAATTTTAGCTGCAAAGAGAGCTAATATTAAAGATGTTATCCTTTGCAAATCAAACAAAAAAGACATATTGGAAATCAAAGAAAATTACATTAAGGATTTAAACTTCCATTATGTAAGCGAAATGAGCGAAGTAATTGATTTAGCTCTTTTAAATAAGAAAGTTAAGCATCCATTGGATCTTTCGTTAAAAAAAGAGAATTAATAAAAATTCAATAAAAAAACACGCAAGAACGCAAAAGATGTAGTTGTGCATAACCACTCTTTGCGTTCTTTGTGGTTAATATTGATTGTTTCCTTTGTTAAAAACCCATAAACAGAAAAGATTTACATAAAACGAAGTTTTCAATTTATTTTATTAGTAATTTAAGCCATAAATTTATTTCGTCCCAATTTTTATATACATTATGAAAATACTTGTTGCCACAGACTATTCTGAAAACTCAAAGTCTGCGATAGAATTTGCTATTCAGCTTGCTGAACAAAACAATAATATTGAACTGAGCTTCTTTCATTCTCTTCACGTTGGTCATCCTTTCGAGCTTAACGATGAAGATTTTGAAATTATGGAGAAAAACAAGGAGTTGGAAGACGAACAGGTATTAAAGAACTTTGTTGACAGCATTTACGAAAGTATTCAGATTGCACCTAAAAAGCATGAATATATAATTAAGGAATCTGTGGTTCCTCATGGGAACATTATTAATTATGCTGAAAAAGAAAATTTCGACTATATCTGTGTAGGTGCAAGGGGAGCTTCTAAAATAGAAAAATACCTAGGAACAAATACCGTAAATATTATTAACAAAACGACTATTCCAGTATTTGCTATTCCGTCTACTTATCAATCTCATAAAATTGATAAGGTCATGTATGCTTCTGATTTTTCTGATTTAAACAAGGAGCTAAAAACTGTTCTTGACTTTACATCAGATTTACATACTGAAGTAGAGGTTCTTCATTTTGCATTCCCTTCGGAAACGGATCAAAGAATAAAAGATGCAGAAAAACTAAAAGCAGAATTTAACGATGAACAGGTTAAATTCACTATTATCCCAAATAATGCTTTAAAACCTGTTATCAGCAATATTAAAAATTACGTTAAAGATAATGGGCCTTCTTTATTAATTATGTTTACGGTACAGCATAAGTCTTTCTTTGAAAAATTCCTGTTTGCGGGGAATACAGAAAGTATAGCTCTAAAAGCTACAGTGCCTCTACTGGTTTATAAAAAGTAATGAAGTCGTCTAAAAAGCCAAAGAACAATATTATTTCGACGACTTTAGGAGATCCCCTGCGACCGGCAGACAGGTCTCTTCACCCCACGCATCGAAATGATGATAATCTGTACTTTTGATTTTGAGACTTTGTTTCTATTAGTTATTGCTCCGTTATGCATTACAAACACCTATTCATTCTGACATTCATTATTAGCCTGATAACGGGAAATTGCGTTTACGGACAGAATAATAACAGCTATAATTCTGAATTTGGTTTTACTAGTGACAACGATGCTTATCTGGCTATGGGACAGGACCAATATTATACGAATGGCCTTTTTGTAAACTATAGAAGGGTTATGCCTGAACATACAATCCATAACACGAGGGTCGCAAAAAAAATATGGGAAATCAAAATTGGCCAGCAGATATACAATGCAAAATCAGGATATGTGCCTGGCAGGCAATTTATAGACAGACCTTTCGCCGGTTACCTTTTTGGTTCTTTTTCCAGACATTGGCTTTTTAAAAATGAAAATGGATTAAAAGCCGAATTGCAGATAGGTACTATAGGCGACCGCTCCTTTTCAAAAGAGGGCCAGGAACTTTACCACGAAGCTCTTGGATTTTATGAAATTAACGGATGGCAATATCAAATACAGGATGGACTGGGAATTAATGCCAGAGTTTCTTATTTATATAAAATAACCCAAAACCAGAAAAATAATATTGATTTAAGCCTGCCTGCTTCTGCACTTCTGGGAAACAGCTTTTCGGGCCTAAGAGCAGGATTATTGTTCCGAACCGGAAAAATAAATCCGTTGAATAACTCTATGGCAACAAATAGTAACCTGGCTCATACCGGACGTTACCAAGGAGAATTTTACTTCTTTTTAAAACCGGAACTCAATTGGATAGCATATGATGCAACTATATCCGGATCAATGCTGAGAAAAAAAAGTGAAAATGAAGTAACATTTGACAGTAAACCATTTGTCTTTTCTCAAGAACTGGGACTTGCTTATGCTAAATCGAGATGGAATTTAGGTTTCTCTCTAATATTCAAAACTAAAGAAATAGAAAGCTCTGCGAAAGCTCATCAATACGGAAGCATAAAAATGGGCTATAAGTTTGGAAAACGTTATATAAATAACAAATAACACCTCAGGGTTCCCCAAGAATGTCCTTTATTAATATCTTTGCAGTCTCATGAATAAAAATATAGTTGTTGCCATAGACGGTTATTCGTCATGCGGAAAAAGTACCCTTGCCAAAGCTCTGGCAAAAAAACTCCACTTCATTTATATTGACAGTGGCGCAATGTACAGGGCTGTAACTTTGTATTTCTTACGAAACAACATCGACCTGGAAAATGATGCTCAGGTAAAAAAAGCTTTAGAAGAAATAGATTTAAATTTCCATTCAAGGGATTATAATTCTCATATCTTATTAAATGGGGAAGATGTTTCTGATGAAATCAGACAAATGCACATTTCTGAAAATGTAAGTGCTGCCTCGGCCATAAAACAAGTTCGAGAAGCTATGGTGAAGCAGCAACAAAAGATGGGAAAGTCTAAAAATATTGTAATGGATGGTAGAGATATTGGCACTACAGTTTTCCCTCATGCCCAAATTAAGCTCTTCATGACTGCAGATCCTAAGGTTAGAGCCGAAAGAAGATATAAAGAGCTTATAGCAAAGGGTGAAGAAGTAACTCTGGAAGAGATTTTCGAAAACCTTGCTCACAGAGATTATTTGGATACTACACGTAAAGAAAGCCCCTTAACACGAGCAGAAGACGCCATCATTCTGGATAACACAGAACTTACTGAAGCTGAACAATTAAATTTTGCTCTTGACAGAGTTGTTCCTTTTCTGGAGCCAGCTTAAATTTCTCATAACGATACATCAATCAGATAAAACCCAACCTTTGGTGTCTTCCTGATTGATGTATACAAAAGTTCCTGTTTTTGCTAAAACGGTATAACTTTTCTCAGGATTGAATAACCCAACCGGAGCAGATGTCTCTACAGGACTTTTATAAAGCTGTTTAGCTGTTTTTATTTTTGCCGATGGCTTTTTTGACAACAAAATCAGCTTTTCTGAATATTCTAATTTTTGAAATTCATTTTTATAACTCACTCCTTCAGAAGAAACCGATAGAATATTTACAGGTACAGCAGAAGACGCTCCGCGGTTAATTACAACCTCATTTCCTAAGTATTTTATTTCTGATCTTAATTTTGGAGGAACAGTATCTTTTATCAGCACATAGTTTAAAGGATCTACTGCTCCAGATCCGGTATAAATACCAAAATGCAAATGTGGCGCTGTTGCTTTCGCGTTACCTGTATTCCCAAGAAGCCCAACAGTTTCTCCTTTTTTAACCTCCTGCCCCGCCGTTACTAATTGGCTATCAAGATGTGCATAGTAAATCATTTGTCCGAACAGTCCCAATCTCTGCCATACCACTTTACCTCCCAAATTGGTTTCCTGTACCCTACTTATTACTCCATCCTCAACCGCAATTACCGGGGTTCCTCTTTTTGCAAAAATATCTATGCCTTCATGTCTACGTACTCCCCCATCTCTATCTACTCCCCAGAAACTCTTAATGGAACTATTGCTCGCTCCCTTTACCGGAAAACCTAATTTAGGTTCGTCAATAATTTCCAGATCTACCCTTCCAGATACTAAAAGCTCTGGTTGTAATCTTAAAATCAATGTTTTATCCTGTTTATCTTCGTAAAATAAAACAGTATCAGCACTTTGGATACTAACCAGGTTATTAAGCTGATCTTTCCGTTCAAGAATATCTATAAAAACACCAAACGGTTCCTCTGCAGTAGTTTTAACTTTAAATTTCACTTTTCTTGCAGACGAATAATGAATAATATATCCTAACGCATCCGGAGAACTTTCTCTAAAAAAAATACTCTCCTGAAAAGGTATAGTGACTTCTTTTAATGGATTTCTAACAGCTTCTTCGCCATTTGATACCCAGGCCTTTCCCATTTTTGTTTTAGATAAGCCAGTGCTTTCAAGTTTGTTTAAATAAGTTTTGTAAGGAGAAACCTTAAAAACACTCTTACAGGAATGCAGCAGCAACAACATTAAAAAGCCTATATAAATATACCTGTTTAGCTGCATGTCTATTCTTCTTCGTTATGCTGATCATACTGTTGCTCATCTTGCGGAAGATCTATAGTATTTGTAATTTTTTCCTCGGCTGTTTTTCTATAATCGTCCATAGAGTACTGCTTTTTTTCGGGATTAGGATGCTTAAGCGTTTGCTTTGCGTCAAATTCCTTTTCTGCCGAAATTTCGTCCTGATTGGCTTCTTTAATATTTTTTTCTTTTTGGTTTTTCATGGTAAACTAGTTTTAAGTATTGTATTATTATAATAGCATATATAGTGCCGATTACCTATATATAAATAAACGCCGTTACTTTCTTTGTATATAAAGGGGATAATAACGGTGTCTTAAATAATTAAAAACCTGTTTGAGAATAAATGCAAAATGCTCAAAATCAATCAAATTTATTTTCTATTTCCGAATATATATTATTACCTTTGCCATCCCCAAAGCGGGAAAAAAGGAGATAATTTATTTAATGGCAAAAAAACAAGTAGCAGAAAAGGAGTTAAAAGCAAAAGAAGCAGAACTTCAAGACACTAAAGGTCGTGTAAAAGAGACATTTGAATCAGAAGCTGATTCATTATCTATCGACGAAATTAAATCATCTAGCCGTCAGGCAGATCCGGAAGATTTCGACTGGGATGCAGACGACAAAGTTTTCGGTAACTACAGCCAAACCGAAAGAGAAAAATTAGAACAATTGTACGCAGGTACTTTCAACTCTGTTGAAAAAGGTGAAATTATTTCAGGTACTGTTGTTTCTATCAACAACAAAGATGTGGTATTAAACATTGGTTTCAAATCTGATGGTTTAGTTCCATTGAACGAATTCCGCGACATGCCAGAATTAAAAGTTGGCGATGTTGTAGATGTATTTGTTGAGCAAAGAGAAGATGCTAATGGCCAATTGGTTCTTTCTCGTAAGAGAGCGAAAACTCAACGTTCTTGGGAAATGATCAACGAAGCTTTAGAAAACGACACAATCATCAATGGTTTTGTTAAGAGCAGAACTAAAGGTGGTTTAATCGTTGATATTATGGGTGTTGAGGCGTTCCTACCAGGTTCTCAAATCGACATCAAACCTATCCGTGATTACGATATCTACGTAGGTAAAACTATGGAATTCAAAGTTGTTAAGATCAACCATGAATTCAAAAATGTTGTAGTATCTCACAAAGTATTGATCGAGGACGACTTAGAATCACAAAAAGTTGAAATCGTTTCTAAATTAGAAAAAGGACAAGTATTAGAAGGTACTGTTAAAAACATCACTGATTTTGGTGTATTCATTGATTTAGGTGGTGTAGACGGTTTACTTCACATTACAGATATCTCTTGGGGCCGTATCGAGCATCCAAAAGAAGTTCTTTCTTTAGATGAGAAAGTTAACGTTGTAGTTCTTGACTTTGATGACGAGAAAAAACGTATCGCTTTAGGTCTAAAACAATTAACTGCTCATCCTTGGGAGTCTTTAGATACTGATTTAGGTATCGGTTCTAAAGTAAAAGGAAAAATCGTAACAGTTGCTGATTACGGTGCTTTCTTAGAAATCATCCCTGGTGTTGAAGGTTTAATCCACGTTTCTGAAATGTCATGGTCTCAAAACCTGAGAAACCCTCAGGAGTTTATGAAGATCGGTGATGAAATCGAAGCTGTTGTTTTAACTTTAGACAGAGAAGAGCGTAAAATGTCTTTAGGCATTAAACAATTAACTCCTGATCCTTGGGAAAAAGCTGCTGAGAAATACCCTGTAGGAAGCAAACACAAAGCTGTTGTTAAAAACATGACTAACTTTGGTGTGTTTGTTGAAATCGAAGAAGGTATTGACGGTTTAATCCATATCTCTGACCTTTCCTGGTCTAAAAAAATCAACCATCCTAACGAATTCACTAAAGTAGGTGAAGAATTAGATGTAGTTGTTTTAGAACTTGATGCAGAAAACAGAAAATTAAGCTTAGGTCACAAACAGTTAGAAGAGAATCCATGGGATACTTTCGAAACTATCTTCACTTTAGACTCTATACACGAAGGAACTGTAACTAAAGTAACAGACAAAGGTGCTTTAGTAGCTTTACCTTACGGTGTAGAAGGTTTTGTTCCTACAAAACACTTAGCTAAAGAAGACGGAACCAGCTTAAAAGTAGACGACGTTGCTGAATTCAGAATTATCGAGTTCAATAAAGATTCAAAAAGAATCGTTGTTTCTCATGCTCGTATCTGGGAAGAGGCTAAAGCTGAAGCAGTAGCTGAAGAAAGAGCTTCTAAGAAAAAAGAAGCTAAAGCTGCAGATAACGCTGTGAAAAAAGTAAAAGATTCTGTTGAGAAATCTACTTTAGGTGATTTAGACGTATTAGCTCAATTAAAAGCTGATTTGGAAGCTAAAAAATAATCTGAATTAATTTTATGATTATATAAAGCCTCCCCGGAATTCCGGGGAGGCTTTTTTGCTTGAAAGTTTTTCTTCTTTTAATCTCACATTAATCTTTTAAGCTATCTTCGCCCACAGAATCTAAAATCACAGTATGATCAAGTATTTTACCCTATTTCTTATGACTCTCAAATTTATAACCTGCGTAAGCTACGCTCAGACGAGTTATAAAAATGCTACTATTATCAATTTTAAAGGAGATACACTAAGAGGTTATATAGACTATAAAAATTGGGATAATAATCCCGATCAGTTAAAATTCCGAGAAAAACTGTCCTCTCCAACTAAAATATTAAGTCCAATGGATATTCTTTCATTCGAAGTTGAAAAAGACAGGTACCTTTCTGCTACCGTGGAGATTTCGTATTCTTCATCAGACGTAAACCGTATTAAAGATAATTCTCCCAAACCGGATATTAAAGTAGAAACTGTGTTTTTAAAAATGCTTATCGATGGCGATAAGAGTCTTTATTCTTATAAAAACACATCTTCTGAAGATAACTTCTATATTAAAAACAATGGAAAATTTGAGTTATTAATATATAAAAAATACATCGAGAAAGAGTCTTTTAAGATTCTGGAGAACTTAAATTACAGAAATCAACTTTATGCCTATTTTGAGTATCCTTTGCATCTGCAGAGCGCAATAGAAAAGACACGATACACTCAACTAAGTATGCATCATATTTTTGAACTGTATGATAATCACCAGGAGCAGAAAAACACAAACTATAAAAGTAAGAAAGACTCTGTTAAGTTAACACTTGGCGCTTCTATTGGTGGAATGCACAGAAGTCTAAACATTAGAGATATAGGCTATTTCGCACCTAAAACAACTCCGGCATTTGGTATATTTTTTAATGTGGCCTTACCCAGAAATTTCCAAAGGCTAAACCTCTATAGCGATTTAGTATATGTTTATTCAAAATACAAGGACAAAAAAGATATTTACGAAACCGGTTTTTCGACCGCAACTATAGTAGATGCTTATAATCTTGATCTATCATCTTTAAAGTTAAGCCACTCCATTAGATATATATTCTATCAACGAGAAGGTTTCGGAGTTTTCCTCCAGGCCGGCATTACGAATTCACTCGTTGTATCTATCAGTAATGAGAAAACAAGATACACTACCAGATATGGAATAACTACTGAAGACAAGTTAAGCGCTATACCTAATCTTAGAAAATATGAACAGGGGTATCTCTTGGGTGTTGGAGCTAAAAAAGATCGTTATGCTTTTGATTTTCGTTTCGAAAAGACAAATGGAATATCTTCTTCACACAAAAGCAACTTTAAATCATTTTATATTTTGGCTTCTTATGTATTTTAATTGAGGTTGAAGTGATTTGCTTATGTCCACAAGAAGGATCTTTATGCAAAGAGACCCTGCACAAACTTAAGGTGATCGGAATAATACAGACTTTAAACTTATTAAACACCTTCCAAAGCAAGAACAATATTAGATTGTTCTTATCTTACTCAGGCAATTTCACAAATCTTTCTTTCTTCAGAAAATATTCATCTCTAAAATCTTGAGGCGTTTTTCCCAGATGTTTTTTAAAAACCCTAAAAAAGGAAGCACGAGAATTAAAACCTGATATTTCGCCAATATATTCTATCTTATAACGCTGATAATCTTCATGTATTAACATCTGCTTGGCTTCTTCTACACGATAGCGGTTCACCATCTCAAAAAAAGTCATTTTTAAATGAGTATTCATAAATGCAGATAACACCGCCGGGCGAACATTTAAAAGTTCTGCAACGTCATATAGTTTTAACCCAGGTTTTGTATGTATTTTTTCAACTTTGAAAAGCTGTTCCAGTTTCTGCTGCAGATTAGTTTCATTAGTAAATTCATCTTTTTCATATGCTCCACTTTCCTTTTCCAGCATTTCAACTTCTTCCATAAAATGATTAAGTGGCGCAACGGATTCAGCAAAAGCCTGATATTGCGGCTTGTTAAATATCACATGATAGGACAAACCTTTATATATCATAAAAGCATACATAAGCAAAGATGCTACCGGTACAGCTATCAGATCCAGATAAATATGTGATTTTCCTATAATAAATATTGGCGTAAAATAAGCCAAGAACAAAAACCCGTTTAAAGAAAGGAGACACGTTAGAAATGCTCTTTGCCATTTTACAGATATCTCTGCCTCGTACATTCCTAAATCCATCGCCTTTTCTTTGTACAGGCTTACTTTTTTCCAGCCCAGATACAAATAATAACAAAGATGAACCAGCAATAACAAAGACATTATATTGAAAAAGACCTCCTCCCCTGACTGTACTTTCTCCATCACTATTACTTTTTCTGTATATGGAATCAGGATATAGTATCCGGTACTCAATAAAGTCAATACACATGGTACAAAATGCCAAAAACTATTGAGTGCGGACTTGATGCTTTTGCCTTGTATCAGAGATAAATACACTAATAATACAGGCCCAAAAGTAAAATTAATACCACCATTTATCGGGTTGAGAAACAATAGCTCTGGTTTACCCAAAAAGATAGAGATCACGTTATGAACAATAGTAGACACAGGATACAGTACCAAAATCCCGAGAAAAACATTCGCCTTTACATTATTCTTTCTAAACAACAGGCTGCACACTATCGTAAGCAGTACAATGACCGCCAGCAGGTTTATCTGTAAAATAGACGAATCTGGTATATACATAATATCTATCTTGGTGTATTATAAAGTATAAGTATCTATTTAAAGCTACAATAATACTAAAAAGTATCCCGGCCTGCCATATTTCAGTTTCTCTTAATGCATAAAGGAATTTCTTTTAAGTATCAACTGCTTTATTTTTCTAAAATGGTACATCAGCCAACATACAGCATAAACAAATGATTTACAACAAATTAAAAGGAAACAAGCAGTAAATTGAGACTACTTTATTTATAAGTTGAGACAAGACAAGCTGTGTTTATATGGTTCTTTTATTCGATTTAATAGTTCTTTGATTTATCGAAAATAACACAAAAGAATAAATCTGTGTAATCAACAATTTTAAAAAACATATATGAATAATTTTCTAAAACAGACGGTGATTACCGTAATCACACTTACAACATTAATCTCTTTTAATGTATATGCACAACAGCCTGACGAAAAAGAAATCAAAAAAGCTTTTGCTCCCAAAGGAACATATAAAGCCCCTTTTAAAAAAGCAAATGAAGTATGCCTTACCAGTGTAAACATTCAGTTCAAACTAGCTACCAGACAAGAACAGGAAAAAAGAGGTGTCGGCAATGTTATTACCTGGGGATTTTTAGAGAATATAGACGATAACCTGATGCAGGAAATTACAGATGAATACTACAATATGTTAGCCGAAAAGCTGAAAGCAAATGGTATTTCTCTTAGTGATGAATATAAAAACACCGATCAGTATAAAAAATTGATAGACAACAGTGCAGATCTCAGTCGCGAAGCAGAGAAAAAAAATTGGGGTGTCTCGAGAATATTTACCGCTAATAAAGCACCATATATTGAATTCCCGATAATGGCAGGGGCTCATTCATCTTTAGGGAATAAACTAAAAAAACCTGTAGGTATGGTTTTCATTACCATTGACTTTATTAATATTAACCAGAACATAAAAAAGGGTGTAAGCAATTTATGGGGAGAACGTACCGATAAATTTGAAACCAGTATTGAACCTATTATACGAATAGAGGGAGTAACACAAGGTGCCAAAATGAGGGGCGATGGCACCTATGCGAAATTTGCAGGACCAAACTATAGTTACTGCAACCCTTCTATAGCAGACTATACTATTACTTCAGGTATTCCATACGCCGCAAAACTGGATAAAGCAAGTGGTCTTCCTGAATCAATGAAAAAATTCAAAAGTGCCGTTTTGGGTGATATGGCTGCCATTTTCAGCAATGGGATTGTTAAAAGCGGACGAGGTGTAGCAGAAAACACTTTTACTGTTCTGGCTAATCCCGAATCGTTTAAAAAGGCTGTTTTAAATGCGTTGGACAAATACAATGACTACATGCTAACTTATATTAAGGCGAACAATTAAACGATACTCAAAATCACTTGTAAATAAAAACCACCTGTAATAATATTTAAAAAAATAAAACATGAAGCACTTTACGAGACTATTCATTATAACAATTATTTTAGCAACCATTCAGGATAATATTGCCTTTTCTCAAAACAAGTTCAACTTCGGATTAAGCTCACCTGTTTATTTTGGTACAGCCCGATTTGGTAATTATTTGGAAATGGCCAATGAATTACAAGGACATACAGGTAACGATGCTTTAAAATTCAATCCAGGAACAGGTTTCGGGATTTTTGGTGAGCTGGAATTTAGCAAAAAATGGACTTTTGATATTTACTGGCAAAAATATGCTAACAAAACAAATTTTGGAAAAAGCAACGTAGATGCCTTCACTCCCAGTGCCAGCGGTAGTGCAACATCGCAATACAAAATGTCTCATAGCATCATCGGCATCGGCGCAAGCCGCAAGACCTTTCAGGTAAAGGGCCAGCAAATATGGCTATTTTCTGCATTAAGTGCCGGAAGCAGGAAATTTGCATGGCGGGCTGAAAATGGCGATTTCAGCAACGAAAGACACACTACTAACAGATTATTTATAGGATCATCAGAGGCTCCTATGTTTTTTAACCTGGGATTATCAGCAAAATTGAATTTTGCTAACAAATTTTTCTTTAGCCCAAGAATAGGTTATGAAATGGAACTAATGAAAGGCGATGGAAAAGCATTTGGAGACGGATTACCAGAACTTGTTCAGGCTTCATATAGTGTCAATACTCCTCAATCTGACATACAGGCTATTGTAAAGGAATACGCAGACGGGAATAAAGCTAACCTAAATCGCATTTTTATTGAGTTTAGAGCAGGAATAAAACTGGGAAAATGATTTAAGAGAAGTTGGCGCGAAGTCAAGAGACCGGTATCCGAAGCCTAAACAGTCTCTAAATAACGAAGTAACTAATTCACTAATCAACTCAAAACAAACTATGAAAAATCCTCTAATCCTGCTAATACTATTCATTAGCGCTATTACATTAAACAGTTCCTGTAAAAAGGACGATGTAAAAAAAGATCGTAAACTGCTTACATCAGGCAAATGGTATTATGATTATATAACAAATTTCAGGGCAGGCAGCACTGTTAATAGTTGTTTTAACGAGACACACTATATAGAATTCGGAACTGACGGCACAGTATCTATGGTTACATTTCATACAGGATACGAGCACATTTTAATTGAAGGCACATACTCCCTTAATGAAGATGGTAAAACTTTTACTATGAATTTTGCTGACAAACAGTGGACAGGCACTATACACCTGATAAAAGACAATTATCTACGGATGACACTTGCCCCTGATAGCTTTTATTCTTATGAGTTAACTCTGGCACATAAAAAAGCAAATCCTAATTGTCAGCCGCCAAAGTAATAAGGGCAACTAATCAAAAACAAAAAAACACAGATGAAAAAATACACCATCATATTTATAGCATTATTCGGCATTATAACTGTTTCTTGCAAAAAAAACGATCAGAACAACAGTTATATGAACGCTACTGTAAATGGACAAATCTACGAGTCTATAAAGATTAACGCACATTTTCCTGCCAGCAGCAATAAAGGAATCCTGAGCATCCAAAGCAGCGCAAGCGGAGGCAGAACCATTTCTTTGATTATCAACGGTTATAAAGGAGCAGGAACGTACAACTTTAAATCTGACAACATTACCGGGAAGCGGGCTTTGTGTACTTATAGCTACATGGATGAACAAGACAAATCATCTATCATCTTTACCACCGAAGATACCGATAACAATGGCTCTATCACTATTACCAAAGAGGAAGGGAATGCTGTAGAAGGGACTTTTAATTTCACGGCCTTATATTCCCCTAACCCTTCAAAGAAAGAATATATAACAATTAGTACCGGTAGCTTTAAGGCTAATTTTTGATATTATCTACCATATCTAAGGATTTCAGGAGCGTATGTTAATATATACTAGCAACAGAACTACTCTGCTTTATTCAGTAAGCATTCTGACATTATCCTTATCTGTATTTGTATTTTATATGATATTTTCGGACTTGGAAGGGTTCTTTTCTGAATACAGCTCAAGCTTATCTGCTTTCTTCTGGATGTGCTATATGTTAATAACCGGGAATATTATGTTTTTTGCAATGCTTTGGTTGAGTGGCAGGTACGTTTTAAAAATAGAGCACTCCGAAGAAAGGTTTGTTAGTGTAAAAACGTGGTCTATACTGGGGCTTCATAAAACAGAAAAATACCCAAAATCCATATTGGATAATATAAAATACTATCCAGGTTATACTCACATACGTGGAACACCTGCTGCAAATGCTCCCTGGTTTAAACTAAAAACTCCAAAAGGAAAAATTTTGGTTATTGATACTCAGGGGCATTTTAGCAAGAAAGTAAAAAATTTTAAGCCTAATCAAATACATACTAATGAACCCATAAACTAATGAACTAAAATTTGGCTTCATATTGCATTTTTACCTATTTTTGTCCAAATCAAAGAGCTGATGCAGAATTTAACCCTTCTTGATGGTCAAAAATTTCAAATCACGATACAACGTCTTTGCCATCAGTTAATAGAAAACCATAACGATTTTTCAGATTCAGTAATCATAGGCATTCAGCCCAGAGGCATTGCTTTAGCTAAAAGAATAGCCGAAGAACTGAAAAAAATCATGCCTAAGGCCGATATCAACCATGGGAATCTGGATATTACTTTTTATAGAGATGATTTTCGCCGGGGCGACTCTCCTCTGCTTCCCAACAGTACACAAATAGATTTCATTATTGAAGGAAAAAAGGTCATTCTGATAGATGATGTGCTTTGGACAGGCAGAACCATTAGAGCTGCCATGGATGCAATGTTAGCTTTTGGCAGGCCTGCAAAGGTTGAGTTATTGGTTCTGGTTGATCGGAGATATTCCAGACAATTACCTATAGAACCCGATTATATTGGCATAAAGGTAGATTCTATCTCTTCGCAAAAAGTAGTTGTAAGCTGGAAGGAGCTTGATACAGAAGATAAAGTAATTTTGATTTCAGATAATAAAAAATAGAAATGGCAGAGCTGACACAAAGATTAAGCACAAGACATCTTTTAGGTATTAAGGATCTAAATAAAAAAGATATTGAGCTGATATTAGAAACTGCCGATACTTTTAAAGACGTTATTAACAGGCCTATAAAGAAAGTTCCTTCTTTAAGAGATATTACTATTGCAAATATCTTTTTTGAGAACTCCACAAGGACAAAACTATCTTTCGAGCTGGCTCAAAAAAGGCTTTCTGCAGATATTATTAATTTCGCCGCTTCAAGTTCTTCGGTAAGTAAGGGAGAAACACTTATTGATACGGTAAATAATATCCTGTCTATGAAGGTAGACATGGTTGTTATGCGACACCCTTATCCGGGTGCGGGTGTTTTTCTCAGCAAACATATTAATGCTCAAATTGTAAATGCCGGCGATGGTGCCCACGAACATCCTACTCAGGCTCTTTTAGACGCTTTCTCCATCAGAGAAAAATATGGTGAAGTAGCAGGAAAGAAGGTAGTTATTGTAGGTGATATTTTGCATTCCAGAGTTGCACTGTCTAATATTCTTTGTTTACAGAAATTAGGTGCTGAAGTTATGGTTTGCGGACCTACAACACTTATTCCAAAATATATCAGTACGCTTGGGGTTAAAGTAGAACACGATCTTAGAAAAGCGCTAAATTGGTGCGATGTAGCGAATATGCTTCGTATACAGTTAGAAAGACAGGATATTAAATACTTCCCTTCGCTACGCGAATATTCCATGATGTATGGATTAAATAAAGAAATTTTAGATTCTTTAGATAAGGAAATTATTGTAATGCATCCGGGACCAATTAACAGAGGTGTTGAGATTACAAGTGACGTTGCTGACAGCAAACAGTCTATCATATTAAACCAGGTAGAAAACGGAGTTGCCGTAAGAATGGCGGTTCTTTATTTACTGGCCAGCCAGAAAGATTAAATTTTTGCTTTTCAGCTGCTGCTTATCTAATACAGCAAAAATCAGTTTTAAAGTATAGGAAAATTATGGAGACATTTTTAGTCTCCATAATAATTTACGATTGCTGTTTGCTTTTATCACAATATTAAAACCTGCTTATTTCTGGCAATTCATCTTCACATACTTATATCTTATAATCAGAAAAAATTTCTGTAAATTTGTATAAATCAAGAATTGAGTTATGGCAGCTTCAACTAAAAAAACAGAAAAGAAAACCATTCAAAAAACAGATATAAAAGAAACAAAAGACAAATCTAGGAAAGTTTCTAAAACATGGTTAGCATTCCTTGAAATAGCAAAAAATCCCGGCGAAATATTAGATATGAAAGCCGTTTTGAAATAAATGGGGAGATACTTATTAGATACTAATATAATAGTATTTCTGGTATTAGGGGATTCAGATAGTATTTCCCATAATACTAAAACGATTTTGGGCGATTATTCCAATCAACTTTATACAAACACAATTGTAGTATCCGAGCTTATACAGCTATATCGGATAAAAAAAATAAAACCTAAAAAATATAAAACAGCTACAGAAATAGCAGAAGCCATAGAAAAAGAATTATATATCAAAATCCTTCCTTTTACAAAAGATCACCTCCATACACTGTCAAAACTTGTCCTTGCAGAAGGGCACAATGATCCTGCGGACCATGCCATTATATCACATGCCATAACAGAAAAACTTATACTGGTTTCATCAGACAGAAAATTTGAGCACTACACCAAACAAAATCTGAAATTTGCGTTTAATAAAAGATAATCAAAAATTCATGCAGATATATTATTTGAGTTAATATTTCGTTTAAAACATGGATTATATAATTTTGTCTAAAATACAGTTACCTTTGGGTATAAAATTACTATCGACAGATCGCTTGAATAATTATGCTTAAGAAAATAACCCTAACTGCCTCTATTTTATATACAGCAATAAATCTGGAAGCACAAACACCTCTACAATATCAAATCAACGATAGGTATAAAAATGCACTTGAATTATTAGAAAAAGGCAAATACGCTACTGCCTCTTCCCTATTCAGAGAGGTAGAAAAGCTAAATTATATTACATCAGAACAAACCGATAACAGGGTTGATATTTCAGAAATTAAAATAAACGCTCAATATTACAGAGCTTTATGTGCTCTGGAGTTAAAAAATGATGACGCTATAGATCTTTTCCTAACTTTTATAAGGCAACATCCGGAAAATGCAAAAACCAAGCAGGCTTACTTTCAGGTCGGAAGATATTATTTCCGACAGGCAAATTACCAGGAAGCTTTAAATTGGTTTACAAAAGTTAGTACCATTGATATGGCAGGAGAAGAGGCTAACGAATATAAGTTCAAGACAGCTTATTCCTATTTTGAGACTGGTAACTACCAAGACGCTAAGCCTCTGTTTAATATGGTGCAGGATACCAAATCTGAATACGCGGAACAGTCTACTTACTATTATGGGTATATTGCCTATCTGGATAAGGATTACAAAGCCTCTCTAAAAAGCTTCGAAAGGCTGAAAAATTCCAAAAATTACGAACGAAGCTATCCTTATTACATCTCGGCAATTTATTTTTTAGATAAAAGATATGATGATGTTATTGCCTACGCTATTCCTATCCTGAATACTACTCAACAACAATACGAGACACAAATGTTCAGAATTGTTGCTGCTTCTTATTTTGCAAAGGAAGATTATACTAACGCTGCAAAATATTACGAGAAATTTATGGCTAATGATGGGGGTAAGAGTCAAAATAACCAGGACTCCTATCAAATCGGATATACTTATTATAAATTAAAGAAATACGACAAAGCTGTAGAACAGTTAATTAAGCTAAATTCTGACATGAACGCCCATAGTCAGTTTGGCTTCTACACTTTAGGGGATTCTTATCTGAAAACGACCAATAAACAAGGTGCCAGAAATGCCTTCCTGGAAAGTTCAAAGATGAATTTCGATGCCGAGATACAGGAAGACGCATTGTTCAACTTTGCCAAGCTTTCTTATGAACTGGAATTTCACAACATAGCGTTAGATGCTACCAAAACTTATTTAAAAAATTATCCGCGATCTCCAAAACAGAACGAAGCTAAAACACTATTAGCCAACATTTTATTAAACACAAAAAATTACCGGGAAGCCATTGATATTCTTGAAGGTATTAAAAATAAAGACGAAGATGCGAAAGAGGCATACCAAAAAGTAACCTATTTCAGAGCATTGGAGTTTTATAACGAAAGAGCGTTTGAAAATGCCATTGGTATGTTTTTAAAATCTAACACTTTTCCGGTTGATCCTGAAATTCATGCTCTGGCAACCTACTGGTGTGCAGAATCTATGTACGAAGTCAGGAAATACGGAGAATCTGTGAACTATTTTGAAAATTTCCTAAAAATGCCAGCCTCACGGAAAACAGATCTTTTCAATTATGCCAATTACGCATTGGGTTATGCTGCTTTAGAAGGCGAAAATTACGGAAAGGCGGCTACCTATCTGGATAGATTTTTAAAAGGAAACGAAAAAGATCAATCTACCATTAACGATGCCACATTAAGATTGGCAGATGCTTATTTTGGTTCTAAGAACTACGGGGCAGCATTGTCATACTATAATCGTATTATTGCTTCTAAAACTGCAAGTGAAGATTATGCATTGTTTCAAAGGGGCGTCATAGAAGGCCTGGTGAACCAGCCTGATACCAAAATAGCAACCTTACAATCTTTATTGACCAGATTCCCTAATTCTAATTATGCCGATGATGCAAGTTTTGAAATCGCGTATACTTATTTTCTAATAGGTCAGGGAGAGAAATCACGCTCGGATCTTGTTGGTTTAATAGAGAAATATCCTCGCAGTTCTTACGTACCAAGAGCTTTAGTTACAATTGGATTGGTTTATTATGATCAGCAAAATGATACTGCAGCACTAGAAGCATTCAAGAAGGTTGTAAGTGATTATAAATCTACAGACGAAGCTCAGCAAGCTATAAAATTAATAGAAAAAATATACATTGACTCTGGTAACGCTACAGAATTTATTAATTATGCAAACACTACTTCTATAGGAAACTATACAGTGGCAGAACAGGATAATATTATGTTCCAGGCAGCAAATGCCAGATATTTAAGAGGAGACTGGAACGGCGCAATAGAGTCTATTAATGCTTATTTCGATAAATTCCCGAAAGCCATACAAGACAAACATGCCAAGTTTATACGAGCAGAAAGCTATAAAAACATTGGCAAGTACGCTCCTGCTATTATAGATTATGAGTATATTTTAAATGACTGGACAAGTGAATACACAGAACGGGCTTTAATTAGCATCTCTTCCATTTACTTAAAAAACAAACAATACAATGAAGCTATTGTGCATCTTAAGAAATTGGAAATTGCTTCGGAATATAAAGCAAACTATCAGTTCGCTATTAATAATTTAATGAAAGCTTACGAAGGTTTAAATGTTCCGGAAGAAGTTTTAAAATATGCTCAAATTATTCGTGAATACGAAAAGTCTTCGGAACAGGATAAAGATTTAGCCACTTTATACGCCGGTAAGGCCCAGTTAATTAAAGGCGAAAATGCAGCGGCTCAAAAGGAGTTTGAGGCATTGGTTAAAAAATCCAAAACAGTTGAAGCAGCCGAGGCCAAATACCTGATCGCAAAAATCGAATACGAGAAAAAGGACTATAAAGGGTCTCAAAAAACCTGTTTCGATTTGATTAATAATATGCCTAATTACGATTATTGGGTAGCAAAGAGCTTTATTCTTTTAGCCGATAATTACGTCGCACTTAAAGATACTTTCCAGGCTAAAAGCACCCTGCAAAGTATTATAGACAATTACGAAGGTGATGATGACATCTTACCTGAAGCAAAGGAAAAACTACAAAAATTAAATAACAGTAAGTAGGAATAAGAAACAAGAAACCGGGCAATGTTTATTGCTCTTATTAAATAAAGCAGTTTTATGAAACCCAATATTGTTAAAAACTCATCCAAATTTTAACTATAAAAGGTTCCATCTGACAGATAAAAACAATAAAAAATAGATGAAACTATCATATAATTTGAACCGTTACTTGTTAATTTGCCTGTTAGGAGTAAATATGCCTCTTTTTGCACAGGTTAAACCGGACGAAAAGAAGGAAGAAGAAAATCCAAAAGCCGCCGTAACAGAAGAGATTGAGGTTGTTAGGTCTTACAAACCCATACTTGCCGATGCGGTAAAAATTAGGAGGAACCCGGATCTTAACGAAAAACGGGTTTTTAATCCCAGAGTAAAATACAGTCCCTTAGATAAAAGACTACAGCTTGATTCTGAAATTGGCGCACTCGAAGCTCAGAAATTAATTAAAGAAGGCGAAGAAACTCTCTATAACAACTTTGCGAAGTTTGGTGTGGGCAACCTGGGAAGCACTTTAGGCGCTCTACATATCGGCACAGACCGGGATGAAGCATTGCAGGCTGGTTTCAACTTTAATCACTGGGCAAATAGCCAGGGCGATTTAAACAAGCAGAAAATGGCCGAGCAGCTTGTTGGAATATATGGAAGAAGCATTGGAGACAATATTGTACTTGATGGAAAATTAAATTATAACCGTCGCAGCAATTATTTCTATGGGGTAAATCCCGACGATCCAAACTTTAATCCTGATCCTAAAAAACAACGTTTCAATTTATTCGAGGGAGATGGGATAATTTATAATAGAATAGACCCCAGTGATATGGATAAATTTGCTTACGCAGCAAAAGTAAATGGCTATATTTTTGGAAATCTGTTTGAAGGAAAAGAGACTGCTTTTGCTCTTTCAGGAGGTTTAAGCAAAAATCTGAGTAAATTCCAAATTGGGGCAAATGGTCTTCTGGACTTTACTACCAGTAAAGACCTGGCTTACTCTTTGCAAAATCACATTTTTAGCGTAAATCCTTTTATTAAAATAGATGGGGAAAAATTCAAGTTAACAGCTGGCATTAATTATATAGCAGAATTTGGAACTAATTCGAAATCTAATCTTTTCCCTAATGCAAGTATAGACTTCTCCTTAGTCAAAAATTATTTAGGATTATTCGCAAAACTTGACGGTAATGTGAATAAAACGAGATTGAAAGATATAAGTTATGTAAACCCTTTCATTAACGAGAATATTGATATCAGAAATCAGGTAGAAAAGTTCAATATTACTGGCGGTATTAAAGGCACATTATCAGCAAACGTTGGCTACAAGGCTTATGTAAGCTATAAAAACATCGATAATTTCGCCTACTTCGTAAATGATTCTACTCGTAAAGAGACTTTTAACTTAGAATACGAAACCGGAAATACCAGTGTATTGGGCATAACCGGAGAAATTAATGTTAAATTCTCTGATATTGCCAGGATAGATGGTAAGTTAGAGCTTAACCAGTACAATTTAAAACACGAACTGAATGCATGGCACCACCCTTCTGTTAGGTTAAGCAGTAATGCGTCTTTTAAAATAGCTAAAAAAGTAAAACTGGATGCTGACTTATATTTCCAGGGCGAAACAAAAGCTAAAGAATATTATTTTGACCCCAGCGCATCAACAAACCCTCAATTTAATATAAAAACGCTAAAAGCTTTTGCTGATTTTGGTGTAGGTGCAGAATATCAGCACAATAAGCGATTGGCTGCTTTTATTAAAGTAAACAACCTTTTTGGAGCAGATTACCAAAGGTATTTGTACTATCCTAATTTTGGATTTAATATACTTGGAGGAGTTAGTTACGGATTTTAAAAGCATTTTTTTTCGTTGTATAAAAAAGCTATTTTTACGGACAAAATGGAAATTTCCTTCAATCTGAGAACACTTATAGAAAAAAACAATCGGGTACCCCTACCTGGTATCGGTGCTTTCTATAAAAAAAGAACCGAAGGATTTTTCGATGAAAACAAGAATAGTTTCTTTCCTCCGAAAGAAGATATTTCATTCCATTACAACCCTAATGAATTAAATGATTCAGGTGAAGTTTCTGATGCAGAAAACGGTTTCATTGGTTCTTTAACAGACAAAATCAAAGAAGCATTTTCTAACTCGGGGGAAATATCTATTGAAAATTTAGGTAAACTTAAAAAAAAGGGAGATGTAATTGTTTTTGAAAAAAGTGTAGATCTCAATAGTTCTTTTTTTGGTTTACCTGTTTTGGTAATCCCTAAGGAGGAGTTAAAACAAGTACCAATACCGGTAACAATTACCGAATCTCCAGAAAACAATACTAATTTTTCTCTTGCCGAGCAAGCTTTAAGTGTTGCTATTGAAGACAACTACATACCAGAAGAAGAAACCAGACCCAAAACCTGGTTGTATATTTTATTGACATTAATTATTCTGGCTTTAGGTGGTTTTGCTGTCTATCAATACAGGCCTGATCTTGTAGAGAATGCCTGGAAACAGGTTTATCCTGATCCAAAGCCTGCTGCTACAGCTCCTGCTGTTATTGCTGATACAGACAGCTTAAATAAACAAATAGCAGATTCTATTTATATAGAGCAAATAGATATAGAGGAAGAGTTAAAAAAACAAGGACTTAATGCCGAAAAAGTAAAAGACTCTGCAACTATAACTATTGAGACTAAGCCTATAACAAATAAGGCTACTACGCGTTATGAAATCGTTATTAGTGCATGGCGAACAGAGTCTAAGGCTCTAAGTGAGATAAAAAGATTAAAAGCATTTGGTATAGATGCACATGTTGTAAGGGATGCCGATGACAGTATGAAAAAAATAAGCGTAGGCTCATTTTATCATATGGCAGACGCAGAAAAAGAGTTAAAAAAGATAAAGCAGGAAATAAATCCCGAAGCTTTTATATTTGTAATACCCAGTCATAATTAAAAACTAAAAAACACAAAATAACACTATGTTTTTACAAGATACAGTCGATACATTTTCAAACACCATTCAGGCGATGCAGCAAGAGCTTCCTCAGCAAGAGTTAAGTTTGTTCGAACTTTTAACTAAAGGAGGTTGGGTTATGATTCCTTTAACGCTCTTAGCTTTATTAGGATTGATTATTTTCTTCGAGCGTTATTTAACTATTAAAAAGGCATCTAAAGACGAAAGCCAGCTGATCTTGCAGGTAAGATCAAGTATAAAAACCGGAAATTTAGATTCGGCAATAGCCATATGTAAAAGTAGCAATACTCCTTTGGGGCGAATGTTACAAAAGGGGTTACTGAGAGTGGGCAGACCAATAAAAGAAATTGAAGGTGCTATTGAGAATGTAGGAAAGCTGGAAGTTTCAAAATTAGAAAAGAATGTAGGAATCCTGGGTATCATAGCCGGTATTGCGCCAATGCTTGGATTCGTTGGTACCATTATCGGGGTAATTACTATTTTCCACGATGTATCTGTTAAAGGGATTATAGAAATAGGTACAATTTCTGGTGGACTTTATGTAAAAATGATTTCTTCTGCATCGGGATTAATTATAGGTATTATAGCTTATGTTTTCTATAATATCCTGATGATGATGATCGATAAGGTTATCTTAAAAATGGAAACAGATTCTATTGAGTTTATTGATTTATTAGAAGAACCAGGAAGATAAGATGAACTTTAGAAAAAGACAAAGGCCACAAGTTAGAGTACATACTGACGCATTAAACGACATTATGTTCTTCTTGCTGCTTTTCTTTTTGCTGGCATCAGCGGTAGTGAACCCTAATGTGGTAAAACTATTTCTTCCGCGTTCCAGCTCAGGACAGGCGGTGCCTCAAAAAACCATAAATGTATCCATTACGAAGGATTTACAGTATTACGTAGAAAAAGAACCCGTTCCGTTTGAAGCATTGGAACAAAAGATATTGCCTTATCAACAGGCTAATCCCGAATTGACGATTATATTATATGCAGATAGAACAATTGCTATAGAAAACATCGTAAATTTGACCGATATAGCCAATAAACTGAGGGTAAAACTGGTGTTGGCAACAGAGACAAAAGAATAATGATTAATTTATTAAAATCAAGCCCGGATAATAATTATCCAAAAGCCATAGCTATTTCTATTGCGCTTTTGGGAGGCTTTTTAATATTAAGCATTTTCTATATTATTAACAGAGCCGAACCAATGGAAGAAATTGGTACCGGGGGTATTATTGTGAATTATGGTACTTCTGATATTGGCATGGGCGACGATTATATGAGTGTTGAAGAACCTTCTGCCGATCAAAACGCTAATGAAACAGCTCCTGATAAAATTACACCCAACGCAGAAGTCACTCCGCAGCAAACGAACACCCAAACTGCAGAAAATAATATTGTAACACAGGATTTTGAGGATGCACCTGCTGTTAAAACAAAAACAGAGAAAACCAATACTGCTCCTACTCAGAATACAGAAGTAAAAGAAACCAAGCCTGTTGTTAATCAGAATGCACTATATAAAGGCAAAAAAAGCCAGGGAACCGGACAGGGAGATGGTACTGGCAATGAGGCAGGAAACCAGGGTAAAGTTTTGGGAGACCCTTTAGCTAACAATTATGACGGAACAGGATCTGGAAATGGTGGTGTTGCACTTTCTATTGCCAGCAGAAGATTCGTAGCTTCGCCTGTTATTAAAGACGATGGTCAAAAATCTGGCAAAGTAGTAATAGAGATTAGAGTAGATAAAAGCGGCAATGTAATTGCTGCCAAAGCGGGTGCAAGAGGAACAACACTAACCGATAATGATCTTTGGGATAAATGTGAAAGAGCGGCCCTGGGTTCAAGATTTAATACATTAGAATCAGCTCCGGAAACCCAAATTGGATTCATTACCTTTAATTTTAAAGTGAAGTAGTTTTCAAGCTAAAAGACCGAAGAAGAAATACTAAAGATTGGATTTGTTTAACAATTGATTTGGCACAAGCTTCCGCTTGTCCCTCATGAATAAACTTAGCATGAACCGCACAAACGGGAGCTTGCGCAAAAAATGTGGAGTAACTTGTCTCAAATCACACATCTCAATACTCATATCTAAAATGACCTATCAAGAGACAATAAGCTATTTATACAGCAGATTGCCCATGTTTACGAAAATTGGAGCTTCTGCCATAAAAAAAGACATTACCAATACGGCTAAGTTCTGTACAATTTTAGGTAATCCACATCAAAAGTTTAAATCTATACATGTAGGTGGCACCAATGGTAAGGGTTCTACGTCTCACATGCTCGCTGCTATTCTACAAACTGCAGGTTATAAAACAGGCTTATATACTTCTCCTCATCTTAAAGATTTCCGAGAGCGCATTAAAGTAAACGGAGAGATGATTTCTGAAGAAGAAGTCACTGATTTTGTAGCAAATCAGGAAAAAAGTATCGAAACAATTTCCCCTTCTTTCTTTGAAGTCACTGTAGCAATGGCTTTTAATCATTTTGCAAACGAAGAAGTTGACATTGCTGTAATAGAAGTTGGTCTTGGCGGAAGGTTGGATTCGACGAATATCATTTCCCCGGAATTATCTGTTATCACCAATATTGGGTTTGACCACATGGAAATACTGGGAAATACTTTAGACAAGATTGCCTTCGAAAAAGCAGGTATCATCAAAGAACATACTCCGGTTATTATTGGCGAATATCTTCCACAAACTATTGATATTTTTAAAACAAAAGCCTTAAGAGAAAACAGTCTCATTACTTTCGCTCAGGATGTTTTTCAATCTGAATTTATAGAGAGTCATACATCCACAAATCTGGTTAAAGTTCAGAAAGGAAAAGAATCTACCCTCTTTGAACTGGACCTAACCGGGCTATACCAATTAAAAAATATAAAAACTGTACTGGCTTCTGTTGACGAATTACGAAAAAAAGGCTTTATCATTTCAGACGACCATGTTAAAAATGCACTTAAAAATGTAAAAGGTTTGACAGGTCTGATGGGCAGATGGCAAATCCTCCAGAACAATCCCCTGGTAATTTGTGACACAGGACATAATGAAGATGGAATTAAGGAGGTTTTAAAAAATATTGCTATAACACCCCACAGGCAACTCCATATTGTAATAGGTATGGTGAAGGATAAAGACATTTCAAAAGTTCTAGCTTTGCTACCAAAAGATGCTGTGTACTATTTTTGTGCACCAAATTTTGAAAGAGCGAAACCAGCCAGCCAACTCGCTTCGGAAGCAATAAATTTTGGTTTAAAAGGTGAATATTATTCCAGTATAAAAGAGGCATTGGAAACAGCTAAAAACAATGCTGATGATGATGATTTAGTTTTTGTAGGAGGAAGTACTTTCGTAGTAGCAGAAGTGGTTTAAAGTTTCTCTAACACTCCTATTTCAATATCATCCCACCACGCCTTAGTACTCCAGGTCCTTAGTCCGAACTTACCACCGGGAAGCGCCTTTTTAGGGTCGTTTACGTCATGTATTTTTACTCCGTTTAAGTAGTATCTTATTCTGCCCTTATATACCGAATAAACCACTTCATAAATTGAGTCTAAAGCAGCAGCTTCTTTACTATCACTTAGTAGTTCAAATCCCGGGTCTCTTCTAAGTCTGGAATGTTTGTATGTTAATGTTGCTATATAATTGGGAAATTGATGGTATTGAGTATAAGCACCTGTACGTTTAGATTCTTTTCCAATTTTCAGAATCGAACCATCAGTCTCGGTAGCATGTGATATATGATTAAAATTGAGTTTATTCTCTGCCATTCCTTCTTCGGTTTGGGTTTTATATCTTATAATGATATTAGCAGGGAATTCGTTTTTATACCATAAAGTTGTACCTATTCCATAGTCTAAGAGATGAAGTTTCCCATCCTTTACTTCCACATCTGCTTTTGTTGCTTCCAACACCCAGGAATTTTGCCAGTTTCCTTTTTCAAAATTTTCCCTTAATAGCCATTTCACACGATATCTATCGCCACCAACGTTTATGGTATCCACAACCTTTTTCTTATAATCAGTTCTTTTATGTGCGGAAAGTGTGGTTAGAAATAATAGATTTATAGAGAATAAAATAATAAGGCTATTCCTTTTCATGGAAATAAAAATAGCCAAATATTCTTATTAAATCAAAGGCTCCTGCTGACTTAAACAATGAAAACTTCCCAAACCCCAGATGATATCTGTAGAATCTATACCTACTACTTCCCTGTCAGGATGATGAGCGGCAATAATATCTATAGCTCTTTGGTCTTTGTCACATCGGTAAGTTGGAACAATAACGTGACCATTACTAATATAATAATTAGCATACGAAGCAGGTAATCTGCAATCGTCATATATTACCGGGTCAGGCATAGGAAGCTCTATAATATTCAATTGTTTCCCATTTAAAAGCCTCATTTCTTTAAGCTCTTTCAAATTAGCTTGCAAAAGCTCATAATTTTCATCGCTTTTATTTTCCTCAATTACGGTAAGTACGGTATCTTCATTTACAAAACGAATAGTATCATCAATATGACCATCGGTATCATCTCCTACAATTCCGTCGCTTACCCATAAAATCTGTTCCATACCATAGAAATCTCTCAGATATTGTTCTATCTGCTCCTGATTTAAATGTGGATTCCTATTCTCATTCAATAAACAGCTTCTGGAGGTTAAAATAGTTCCCGATCCATTAAACTCGACAGATCCTCCCTCCATAATAATTCCGGGGTTGAAAACAGGAATATTAAAATGTTCGCCTATTTTGGTAGGAATAACGTCGTCCAACTCAAAAGGTGGATATTTACCTCCCCAGGCATTAAATCCCCAATCTACAATTACCTTTTTGATTTCGGCATTAGGATTAATTAAAAAAGCCGGACCATGGTCTCTGCACCAGGCATCATTTGTTGGATGAAAAAAGAACTCGACCTTAGATAAGTCTGCACCCGCCGCTTCTATATGTTTTAAAGCAAATGCTTTCATTTGTTCATCACGCACATTTATTCTTACTTTCTCTGTCAAAGACAAATATTTGATAAACTCTGCGTATGGCTTATATATAGTATCAATTTTACCCGGCCAACTGGCTTCTTTATGTGGCCAACTTAACCAGGTAGCCTCATGTTTAACCCACTCTGGCGGGAAGTGGTATCCTAACTGCTTTGGAATCTGAGGTCTGAAGTCTGACGTCCGAAGTCCGAAGTTCGACGATGATAAACCTTTATTATCAAACATATTATTTTAATGATTTTTTTAATGCGATTAACATAAAATGTATTTCTTCGCATCGTTTATAAATAGCATCAAACACATCCTGATACATTATATTTCTTTTTAATGCCAAATGCAGACATCCTACTACTTCTATATTTGAACGAATAGAATAGGCAAGAAATCTTGAAAACTCTGCATTTGACTGTCCCGTACTACCTTCTGCAATATTTAGAGAAACAGAATCTGCGGCACGTTTCATCTGGGATGCCAATACGTAAAGTTCTTCTTTAGGAAAATCCTTAGTAGCTAAATCTACGGCAACAGCTAGGTCAATTGCATGCTGCCAGACTTTTAAACTTTCGAACTTAAATGCCATCCTTTAGTTAGATCTTAATCTTTGAAGTATCGGTCTTCTGACTTCGGACTTTTTATTCCCCATCAATAAATCTCTTCGTAATTGGCTGATAAGAATCAATACGGCGGTCTCTTAAGAACGGCCAATGTTTACGGAAGAAATCAGACTCAGATAGATCTAAATCTACAACTTCAATCTCCTCATTATCATGAGAAGCTAAATAAAGCAATCTGCCTTGAGCGTTTGTAGCGAAACTGCCACCCCAGAATTTCATTGCTCCATCCTGTTCGAAACCAACCCTGTTTACACTTACAACCGGAACTCCATTTGCCACAGCATGTGAACGCTGTATTGTCTGCCATGCATTATATTGGTCTTTATTGGTTTCTTCATCCTGATCGGTTGCCCAACCAATTGCTGTTGGGTAGAATAAAATCTCGGCTCCCATTAAGGCGGTAATCCGGGAAGCTTCAGGATACCACTGATCCCAGCAAATCAACACTCCGATTTTCGCAAATTTAGTCTGGAAGACTTTATAACCTAAATCTCCCGGTGTAAAATAGAATTTTTCATAGAAAGCAGGATCATCAGGGATGTGCATTTTTCGGTATTTTCCCAGATAGCTGCCATCTGCATCTAAAACTGCTGTAGTGTTATGGTATAAACCTTGTGCCCTTTTTTCGAAAAGGGAAGCTATAATTACAACGCCCAATTCCCTGGCCACAGCGCTCAATGCATCTGTAGATGGTCCGGGAATAGACTCCGCCAATTCAAAATTGGCATAATCCTCTACATCACAAAAATACAATGATGTAAAAAGCTCCTGCAAACATATAATTTGTGCACCCTTGGAAGCGGCAACTCTAATGCTTTCAATTGCCTTTTGCAAATTCTCTGCTTTATTAGCTGTACAAGTATTTTGTACCAGACCCACCTTAACCATTTTACCCATTTAAGTGTTAAATTAAATAAGCTGCAAAATTAAGATAATAAACCATTACAGAAGTCATTTATTCATCAGATTATTTTCAGTTTTAAGACTGTATTTTTATCGAAACGTTTGTAAATAAGAAATGCTTTATTTAATTTGAGTTATTATAACTAATAAATAATTCATTATAAACCAGTCTTTTTCTATTTATGGCTTTTTTACAGAACAATTTAATTTACATTATTCCTGCCTTAGGCTTAATTGGTGTTTTAGTAATGATATCTAAAACCATATGGGTAAACAAACAACCTACCGGAGATGAAAACATGAATCGACTTGCAGGCTACATTGCAGATGGTGCAATGGCCTTTCTTAAAGCAGAGTGGAAAATACTTTCCTATTTTGCAATTATTGCCGCTATCCTTCTTGCTTATTCGGGAACTTTAATTGAAACATCGAGCTACCTGATTGCCATATCCTTTATTATAGGTGCGATAACTTCGGCATTCGCCGGATATATAGGTATGAATATCGCAACAAAATCTAATATCAGAACCACCCAGGCTGCCAGATCGAGTCTGGCAAAAGCCCTTCAGGTATCTTTTACCGGTGGCAGCGTCATGGGATTAGGCGTAGCTGGTCTGGCTATTTTAGGTCTGGGCTCATTATTTATTGTGTTTTACACGCTTTTCGTAACCAGTCAGGGTGCCAGTGTAAATGGCAAAGAAATGGAAACTGCGTTGGAAGTACTGGCCGGATTTTCTCTTGGTGCAGAATCTATCGCTTTGTTTGCCCGTGTTGGTGGCGGTATTTATACTAAAGCCGCTGATGTAGGAGCAGATTTAGTTGGAAAAGTAGAAGCCGGTATTCCAGAAGACGATGTAAGAAATCCTGCAACTATTGCCGATAACGTTGGTGATAACGTTGGTGACGTTGCCGGAATGGGAGCTGACCTGTTCGGTTCTTATGTTGCAACAATTTTAGCAACCATGGTACTTGGTCGTGAAATAATATCCGCTGATAATTTTGGAGGAATTGCTCCTATCTTATTGCCAATGCTAATTGCCGGATTGGGTTTAATGTTTTCGATTGCAGGCACCTGGTTTGTCAAAATTAAAAATGAAAATGATAGCGTACAGGCTGCATTAAATATCGGGAATTGGTCATCTATTATTCTGACTGCTATTGCATCTTTTTTCGCGGTTAAATGGCTATTGCCAGAGTCTATGTCAATTAGAGGTTACGATTTCACTTCAACAGATGTGTTCCTTTCTATTATTGTCGGATTAATTGTTGGTGCTCTTATGAGTATCATAACCGAATATTACACCGCCATGGGAAAAAGACCGGTACAATCTATTATCAAACAATCTTCTACAGGACACGCTACAAATGTTATTGGAGGTCTGGCAGTTGGAATGGAATCTACCCTGCTTCCAATGATTGTTCTTGCAGGTGGGATTTATGGATCTTATCATTTTGCGGGACTTTACGGTGTTGCCATTGCTGCTGCCGGAATGATGGCCACTACTGCGATGCAATTAGCAATTGACGCTTTTGGTCCTATTGCCGACAATGCGGGCGGAATTGCCGAAATGAGTCAGTTGCCTGAAGAGGTTAGAGGTAGAACAGATAATTTAGACGCTGTGGGTAATACAACCGCAGCTACCGGAAAAGGATTCGCCATTGCGTCTGCAGCGCTAACTTCTCTTGCATTATTTGCAGCATTTGTTGGTGTGGCAGGAATTGATAAAATTGATATTTATAAAGCGGATGTTCTGGCCGGATTATTTGTTGGTGGAATGATTCCTTTCATATTCTCATCTTTATGTATATCTGCTGTCGGAAGAGCTGCCATGGATATGGTTAATGAAGTAAGACGCCAGTTTAGAGAAATTCCGGGGATTATGGAATACAAAGCCCGACCAGAGTATGAAAAGTGTGTCGCCATTTCTACCAAGGCTTCTATTCGTGAAATGATGCTTCCGGGAGCTATCGCTTTAATAACCCCAATTGTTATAGGTTTTATATTTGGTCCTGAGGTTTTAGGCGGACTTTTAGCGGGAGTAACTGTATCGGGCGTTTTAATGGGAATGTTTCAATCGAACGCCGGAGGAGCATGGGATAACGCAAAGAAATCCTTCGAAAAAGGAGTAATTATAGATGGCGAGACTTATTATAAAAAATCAGAACCTCATAAGGCTTCTGTTACTGGTGATACCGTAGGTGATCCTTTTAAAGATACTTCCGGCCCCTCGATGAACATCCTTATTAAACTGATGTCTATTGTTTCGTTGATTATTGCACCACATATTGCTGTGAAACCTAAAATTGCAAAACTAGAACCCAATAAAACTGTGGAGATAACACTATCAACAGAAAAAAATCCGGAACTGAACCGGTTAAAAATAAACAGCCAAATTCATTTAAAATAAGTATTTAGTATTTTAAATCAAAAAAGAAGCCCTGTTAATATAGTTTAACAGGGCTTCTTTTTGAATCAGGGAAATTTCTAAGTTATAATATAAACCTTGCCCCTGCCGAAAAATTTATCCGACCCAGGTTTTCTTTTTGATCCTTTTCTAATTTTTCAGTTTTTTTAACTCCATTTGTTTCTGTTGTCAGTTTACTCAAAACACCAGAAACTACAGAAGCCTGTGCTCCTAAATGAAATCGCCTTGCAACCTGCCAATTATACCCCATATCAAATGCAGCTCCTAAACTAGCACCTGTTATCTTGATATTTTCTGTTACAACCTTCGAGTTATTTTTATAACCTAAATACCCTAAAGCTATTCCCATTGATAAGAAATTCTTTTCTTTTTTATCAAACAACCTGCCTGAAGCTCTTGGTCCTATAAAGCTTATGATAATATCATCATTCATCCTCCCTGTAACACGCTGACCATTTTCATATTCTATATAAATATTATTTGCACTATTGGATGCTTTAAATACATTATATTGAACTCCAATTCCCCAGTCTTTTCTTACATAGTAACTGGCACTAATATCAAATTGATAACCAGATTTAAGTTCTTTTACATAATTTTTGAAATCATTGGGCACATTATTTGCTACCTTCGCGGTACGATACCCATATCCTCCAAATAAAGCCACTTCAAGCTTATTTTTATGAGTTTGACTATAGGCCATCGAAGTGAGAAATAAAAACAAAGCAAGTAAAGTCTGTTTCATCATACTATAAATAATAATTCATTTTAAATTCAAGCAAAAATATACATTTTTAACTAAATACATAAAACCAATCACAAGCCACTCGTATGTTTACATTCTTAATTTAATCTCTTTAAATATTGATTAATAACCGTCTTAAATAAACTTATATTTTGCCAAACTCTCTTGAAAGTGTATTTTCGTCACAATAAACCTATTAATATGCACCTAACACATCAGGAAGAAATTCCTAAAAAGCCAAAAAAATTCTATCAGGTCCTTTACGTACAAGTTATTATAGCTATTTTCCTGGGTATATCTCTTGGATACTTTTATCCCGAAGTAGGTGAGATGATGAAACCGCTTGGTGATGGCTTCATTCATCTTGTGAAGATGATTATTGCTCCTGTAATATTTATTACTGTTTCTATGGGAATTGCAGGCATGAACGATCTTAAAAGTGTTGGCCGTGTAGCGGGAAAATCATTCGCATACTTTTTAACGTTCTCTACATTGGCTCTCATAGTAGGATTGATAATAAGTAATGTCATACAGCCCGGAAAAGGACTAAATATAGATCCACAAACTTTAGACAAAAACCAAATTACGCATTTCATCTCTGAGGCAGAACATTCTTCGCTACTGAAGTTTATCATGAATGTGATACCCAAGACCTTAATGAGCCCTCTGACTGGTGACAACATACTTCAGGTATTATTTGCTGCTATTTTGTTTGGTATTGGTCTGGCACTGACTTCTGAAAAAAGTAAGCCTGTAACAGACTTTTTTCAGGCACTATCTTATCCTGTCTTTAAAATAGTTGAACTTTTAATGAAACTGGCACCTATCGGAGCTTTTGGGGCTATGGCATTTACTATTGGTAAATACGGAATTAGTTCTATTATTAATTTGGCTATGTTGGTTGCAACATTTTATACCACATCTTTTTTATTTGTTACCATTATTTTAGGTGCTGTTGCCAGGTACAATGGATTTAACATTTTCAAACTGTTAAGTTACATCAAAGATGAGTTATTACTTGTTTTGGGTACCAGCTCTTCAGAAGCTGCTTTACCTTCTTTAATGAGCAAAATGGAAAATGCCGGTTGCGCAAAAAGCGTTGTCGGATTGGTAATACCTACCGGATATTCCTTTAATCTCGATGGAACAAATATTTATATGACCATGGCTGCCCTATTTATTGCACAAGCATGTAATATTGACCTAAGCCTGCAACAGCAAGTTGTATTATTATTGGTAGCTATGCTTAGCTCAAAAGGTGCCGCAGGAGTTTCAGGTGCCGGCTTCATCACACTTGCTGCCACGCTTGCTGTAGTCCCTGAAGTACCTATTGCCGGAATGACGCTGATTTTAGGTGTTGACAGGTTTATGTCGGAATGCAGAGCATTAACGAACTTAGCAGGAAACGCGGTAGCTACTGTTGTTGTGGCTAAGTGGGAAGGGCAGTTAGATAAAGATAAATTACAGGAGGTTTTACAATAATACAAAGAAATAGAAATACTGTATTCCTATTTTTGCATTCCATGTTAGAAATCGTATATCAAGACAAATATCTTATTGCTATTAATAAGCCTCATGGTTTACTAGTTCACCAATCCTCTCTTGCAAGGGATGCGGAAGAATTTGCTTTACAAAAATTAAGAGATCAGATTGGTCAAATGGTATGGCCCTGCCATCGGTTGGACAGAAAAACCGGTGGTTTGCTTTTATTTGCATTAGATAAAGAGACGGAAATTAAAACACAACTCCTTTTTCAGAATAATGAAGTAAAAAAAACTTATCTCGCGATTGTACGGGGCCATTCACCAAAAGAAATGACCATCAATCATCCCCTACTCAAAGAAAACGGTAACGAGCAGGAAGCCATAACCTGTTTTGCCACATTGGCACATACAGAGATAGACTTACCTTTTGGCAAACATCCTACTTCGCGATATTCATTAATCCAGGCTGAGCCACAAACAGGTAGGATGCATCAACTTCGACGTCATTTTGCCCATATCAATCATCCTATTATAGGAGACAGGCCACATGGTTGTAACAAACAGAATAAATTATTTAAGGACAAGTGGCAAATGGATACTATGATGTTACATGCCGCAAAACTCGAACTTTTGCATCCCGTAACAAAAAACACACTTAAATTAGCAGCCAAGCCTCAATCCGAGTTCAATCGGACGCTAAAAATATTAAATTTCCCAATAGAGCTATAGTATTTTTCCACAAAAAATTGTAAAAAAAACATCATAAATAAAATTTTGCTTCTATCTTAGAAAGACATTTCGAAGAAGAACCATATGTTTTATAAAAAATCTATAAACCAACTAAAAGCAGAATCAAGTGGCGAAGGTGAGTTAAAAAGAACACTTACTGCTGCAAATCTAATTTCTTTAGGCATTGGTGCTATTATTGGTGCCGGAATTTTCACTTTAACAGGTACTGCGGCAGCTTTACATGCTGGACCTGCAGTTGTGTTATCGTTCCTTTTGGCAGGTCTGGCATGTGCGTTAGCCGGTTTGTGTTATTCAGAATTTGCTTCTATGATCCCTGTAGCCGGATCGGCATATACTTATGCCTATGCTACCATGGGAGAATTCATAGCCTGGATTATTGGTTGGGATCTTATATTGGAGTATCTATTCGCCGCTTCTACGGTATCTGTCAGCTGGTCGGGGTATGTCGTCAGTTTTTTAAAAGACTTTGGAATCCATATCCCAGCCCATATCGCTCAATCGCCTTTTAATTATGACTCTTCTACAGGCGAATTTATAGCAACCGGAGCATTAATAAATTTCCCCGCAATGTTCATTATCGGTTTAGTTACCATCTTACTTACCATAGGAATCAAAGAATCTACCAAATTCAATAACGTTATCGTAATCGTAAAGCTTCTGGTTATCTTTTTATTTATAGGATTTGGCATTTCTTATATAAATACGGATAATTTACAACCTTTTATACCCGAAAATACAGGACCCGGGGCTTTTGGTTTCGATGGTATATTACGTGGGGCAGGTGTTATTTTTTTCGCCTATATTGGTTTTGACGCCGTTTCTACTGCAGCGCAGGAAACTAAAAACCCGCAACGAGATATGCCAAAAGGAATTTTAGGATCGTTATTCTTCTGTACTATTATCTATGTATTGGTGGGTTGGGTTATGACTGGCATGGTACATTATTCTGATTTAAATGTTCCGGATCCGGTAGCAGTAGCCGTTAACTCTGCGGGTGAAGGCTTATTTTGGTTAAGGTTCCCTATTAAAATTGGCGCCATAGCAGGTTTAAGCTCGGTTATCTTAGTCATGCTGATGGGACAACCCAGAGTTTTTTATTCGATGTCTAAAGACGGTTTACTACCGAAATTTTTCGCTAAAGTACATCCTAAGTTTCAAACTCCTTACGTTACAACAATTATTACAGGAGTTATTGCAATGATTATTGGAGGACTAGCGCCAATTAATCTACTTGGTGAACTGGTCTCTATAGGCACTTTATTGGCATTCGCTATTGTATGTTGCGGCATTTTAATTTTACGATATACACATCCGGAAATAGAACGTACTTTCAAAACTCCGTTATTTCCTTATGTTCCTATCCTGGGAATACTTGTTTGTTTATACCTGATGTATGGACTTCCCTGGCATACATGGGAACGCCTTATTATTTGGATGGCTATAGGTATCCTGATTTATTTCCTTTATAGCAGAAAACATTCCAAAGCCAGAGCAGAAGCTAACAAAAATTAACAACATATTTTTTACAAGACAGCAGGCCAAAGGTTAAATCCTTTGGCTTTTTTATTTGTTATCTTTAACAAAACTATTCTTATGCTAGACTTTTTCAATTTCACTGAAATATTGTCGGTAACGATGATTTTGTTCGCTATAATTGATATTTTAGGTTCTATTCCCGTTATTATTGAATTACGCAAGAAAGCGGGACATATCCAGTCAGAAAAAGCAAGTTTAGTGTCTCTCGTTATTATGATTTCTTTTCTATTTGTAGGGGAAGAAATGCTGAAGATTATAGGTCTAGATATTTCTTCTTTTGCCATTGCGGGTTCTTTAGTAATCTTCTTTATTGCCATGGAAATGATCTTAGGTGTTAATTTTTTCAAAGAAGATATACCCGAAACCGTTTCAATTGTTCCTCTTGCCTTTCCTCTGATAGCAGGAGCAGGTTCATTAACTACACTCCTTTCTCTTCGGGCAGAATATCAATTGCAGAATATATTGGTGGGCATTATTGCCAATGTATTGTTTGTATATGCGGTGCTGAAAAATACAGAAAAGCTGGAACGCATATTGGGAGTTGTGGGATTACAAGTTTTAAGAAAAGCTTTTGGTGTAATACTTTTAGCTATAGCTATAAAGCTATTTAGAAGCAATACGGGATTATAAAATAAGCTTATTTCTTCATTAACCTGGCTACAAACATAGAATCAGCTTTGTGTTCATAACCTTTGATAATTTCCTGATTTTCTACTTCCAGTCCAAAATGGTCAGTTATCCATTCAATCTGCTCCTCATTTTCTTCTTTAAAAACAGAACAGGTAATATAAATCATAGATTTCCCTACTTTCAGATAAGGAATAACGTTTGATATTATTTTTCTTTGCAGATTTTGAAAAAATTGAATTTTGGATTGCTCAAATTGCGCAATCATCTCCGGAGTTCTTCCCCATGTACCAGAACCACTGCATGGAGCATCCAAAATAATCCCATCAAATTCATAATCATGTAAAAAGACCGATATATTTTGGGTAAGATCCAATATTTTTGCTTGAAACCCTTTTATACCTGCCTGTATAAAACGCTCATTCAGATTTTCAATAATAGATTCTCTAATATCACTTACCAACAATTTAATATCAGGCTGTTCATCCAATAACATGAGAGATTTACCTCCGGAAGCGGCACAGCAATCCCACCATTTATCCCACTTCTGCGGTTTAAAAAATGTACCTGCTTTTTGAGAAGACCAGTCCTGAATTTCGTAAATCCCCTTTTCGGGAAATAACTGCTCTAATTTTGTTCCGTTCTTAAATGAAAAAGTAACTTTGTCCAGTCTCTGATAAACTACCTCTTGCTGTCTTAATTTAAATTCAAAATCGGCAACAGCGTTTCTTTTTACTCTGACAAATAAATCTGGCTGAACAAATTGGCTTAGTAAAAAAGCATTCGAATCAATTCCTGTTGAAAGATGATTTGTAAAAGGGAATACATCTTTCAATGAAAATGCCGGATAAACGCCCTTAACTTGCTCTATTTTTTCTACAATGGGATTAGCTATGAAGGCCGACCATTCTGGTTTATAATATTCCACATAGGAGCTGCTTTCCTGATTACATAAAAACTCAGCGACCAATAATCTATCCTGCAACTGTAAAGCTTCTAAAGCTTTGCCCAGGCGATAATAGTTATATATCAACCTGCTGCTAATCTTACGGTCTTTAGATCCCATCTGTTTGTTCTTTTTATAAAACTGAACCAGAAAACGGTGCAATGGCTGGTCTTCTTTATAAGCCAGTAATATATTCTGTACAGTAGCTAATTGATGGAATGCCTTCATTATTTAATATAGAGTAATGAGTATTGGATATTGAGATTAGAGAAAGCTTGCCCAAGGGGCGTCTTCGTCGCATTGATAATGTTACACAGTTCGGAACTTCAAACTTCCGTCTTCTGACTTTTTAAAGATCTAATAAACCCGCTTTAATTGAAAATCTGCATATTTTAAAACCAATAACTCTTTATTAGAATAACCATACTGCAGATCTCTTTTTAAATGAATATTATTATGCAAACCTTTATATTCTTCTTTTGTTAAAAAATCTGCGTAATCTTTTCCTTTTTCGGCCATCAGTTTACCCAAAAAGTAACCTACATCAAAACCTTTAAAAGCAAATTCCCCGGGTTCCAATTGAAATTTATTTCTGTAGGACTTCACAAAATCGTCTACTCTGGAGGTTTTATAATCAATTTTATACGACGAAGTAATATAAGCATTGATATTCTGCATAATATACCCATCAAGAAAATTCATTCTTTCCCAATCGGGATGGCCTATCACCACTATCTGGAAATTCCCTGTCAGTTTATCCAGTTCTTTTGTAATGGATAATAGGAAGTTCCTATCGGTAGACGGTAAGACAATTACATTTAAGCCTACCGGACTCAGACTTTTAAATACATTCTCATATCCAACTGCTTTTATACCAATTTCAGAAAGCGTAATTGGTTTAGCCAAACCTGATACAGCTTTTTTAAATGGTACTGCATATTTATATTCGCCCTCTTGTCCGCTTCTGATTAATACTATCTTTTTTGGTTTAAGATTTGACTGAATAAAGTCGACAGCTTTGGCAACATGCTGCTCTATTGAATTATTGATACTGATTAAATTTGGATTATTAAATGTTTCTGAAGAAGTGGCAGCCAGCGGAGATACGGTTAGCTTGTTCATAGCCTTACTGTATTCAGAAAAAGCTTTGATACCACTCGGAAATACCGGACCAATAATCAAATCTGAATTCTTAACTCCAGCTTTATTGGCTAAAATACCTACCGAAGAAACATTGTCTTTTGCATCGTAAACCTGCAATTTAAACTTACCGCCATAAACCTTTGCTACCGAATCCAGAGCCATCTTATAACCCTGATAAAAATCTATCGCCAGTTCGGCCTTTGTTAGATCCTGTTTCTTTGCTACTTTATAATTAATAACATTCAGCTCAAATGGAAGTAACAGCGAAATAACCATCTCTGGTTTTTCCTTAGGCTTTTCTTTAATTACTTCTGTTTGCTTCTCTTCCTTTTTACCCTGATTAGATGCTGATGGCAGATTTGTAGTAGATCTTGTTTTTGGCGAACAGGACGCCAAAAACAAGACTGATAAAAATAATATATATTTTCTATTCCCACTCAATAGTTGCCGGTGGTTTAGAACTGATGTCGTAAACAACTCTGTTAATTCCTTTAACATTATTAATGATCTCATTAGAAATTTTTGCTAATAGCTCATATGGTAAATGACACCAATCTGCCGTCATACCATCTACAGATTCTACAGCCCTTAAACTAACTACATTCTCATAAGTACGTTCATCTCCCATTACCCCTACAGATTGTATTGGTAAGAAAATTGTACCTGCCTGCCATACCTGATCGTAAAGACCTGCTTTTCTCAGGTTTTCGATATAGATATAGTCAGCCTCCTGAAGGATAGCTACTTTCTCTGGAGTTACTTCTCCTAAAATTCTGATACCCAACCCCGGACCAGGGAAAGGATGTCTACCCAAAATATTTTCCGGTAAGCCCAATGCTCTTCCTACTCTTCTTACCTCGTCCTTAAATAAGGCTCTTAATGGTTCCACCACTTTCAATTTCATGAAATCTGGTAAACCTCCCACATTATGGTGAGATTTAATAGTGGCCGAAGGTCCTCCGTTAACCGAAACCGATTCAATGACATCCGGATATATTGTACCTTGCGCTAACCACTTTACGTCCTGGATTAAATGAGCTTCTGCATCAAAAATATCGATGAATTTGCCTCCTATCGCTTTCCTTTTCTTTTCAGGATCTGTTAAACCTTTTAATGCTGTATAAAACTGATCTTTAGCATCTACACCTTTAACGTTCAATCCTAAAGTTTTGTATGATTCCAGTACAGATTCGAACTCATTCTTTCTCAACAACCCATTATCAACAAATACACAGTACAAATTGTTTCCAATTGCTTTGTGTAGTAATAAAGCGGCTACAGATGAGTCAACACCACCAGATAAAGCCAAAACAACCTTGTCATTTCCTAATTGTCCTTTTAAAGCTGCAATAGTTTCATCCGCAAAAGCATAAGGCGTCCAGTCCTGATTACAACCACAAATATCTACAATGAAATTCTTTAATAAGGTTTTTCCGTCCAAAGAGTGTGTTACTTCCGGATGGAATTGAATACCATAGGTTTGACTATCTTTCACATGGTAAGCCGCTACTTTAACGGTATCCGTACTTGCAATAATTTCAAAATTAGCAGGAACCTCTTTAATAGTATCGCCATGCGACATCCATACCTGAGATTTAACAGGCAAATCTTTCATTAAGGCATTACTACTATGAATATATTCTAAGTTAGCCCTTCCGTATTCTCTGATTTCTGAAGGCAACACACTACCACCAGAATGCTGAGCGATATATTGTGCTCCATAGCAAACTCCCAATAAAGGTAACTTACCATGAAATTGATTAAAATCTACCTGAGGCGCTCCTTCCTGACGTACTGAAGACGGGCTACCGGATAAAATTACTCCTTTTGTATACTCATCTATCGCCGGAATTTTATTGAATGGATGGATCTCACAGTAAACATTTAGTTCTCTCACCCTACGAGCTATTAATTGGGTATACTGCGATCCGAAATCTAGAATCAGAATTTTCTCTTGCATCCGCAAAAGTAATTAAATAAGCGCATATTTTAAATGTATGATTTCAAATAATATCGCATATTTATTTTATAATTTTCCTATTTTGTTTCATAAACCATTTAAGCCTTATGAAATTGTTTTTTAACCTGGTTTTCGCTCTCCTGTTGATATTATTTTGTATTATTTTGTTTAATACATTCAGCTTTAAAAGCCGACAGATTGAAGTAGCGCCAAATGAGTTTATTGATGTCAGAAAAGGATGTATCACTCGTCTACAGGAGTCTATTAAATTCAAAACCATTTCTTATGATGATGCCAGTAAGATAGATAGCAACCAGTTTCTAAATTTCCATGCTTACCTGGCTACGGCATTTCCTTTGGTTTTTGAAAAGACTAATGTTATTAAAATAAATAAACTCGGTCTTTTATTTCATTGGAAAGGTAAAGATTCTAAAAATCCAATTGTTCTTATGGCCCATCAGGACGTGGTTCCAGTAGAGGAATCTACTCTAAATAACTGGAAGGCTGATCCTTTTTCCGGTAAAATTATAGATGGTTATGTTTATGGTAGGGGCACTATAGATGACAAAGGTAGTTTAATGGCCATATTAGAAAGTGTGGAGATGTTGATTGCAGAAAATTTCGTACCCGAAAACGATATATATCTTGCTTTTGGACACGATGAAGAGGTAAGCGGAAGAAATGGAGCCAAAGCAATTGCAGCATGGTTTAAACAAAGAAATATTATACCTAAAATGGTGCTTGACGAAGGTGGAATGATCACTAACACCAAAGTTCCCAATCTTACCAAAACAGCTGCTGTTGTAGGCATAGCAGAAAAAGGTTACCTTACGGTAAATTTAACAACCAGTATAACAGGCGGACATTCCTCTATGCCTGCCAAAAACACTGCAATTGATATTTTAGCAGAAGCCATAGTTAAAATCAAACAGAACCCATTCCCCACAGAATTAGGCGAAGTTGTAAACTCTTTTATGGACTACGTTGGTCCCGAACTACCTTTTACCAGTAAAATGGCAATGGCCAACAGATGGTTGTTCAGTCCTTTAATCAAAAATATTTACAGTAATTCTCCCGCAGGTAATGCTTCTATCCGAACAACGCAGGCATTTACCATTTTTCAATCGGGAATTAAGGAGAACTTAATACCCGGTGAAGCGCATGCAAAAATAAACCTTAGAACTTTACCCAATACCAGAGAAAACGAAATCATATCACATCTAAAAAAAGCAATCGGAAATGATCTCGTAAAAATTAGTATTGAAGGAAACAAAACGGATCCCAAACAAGTTGCTAACCTCGATGACGAAACATTTTTACACCTTCAAAAAACAATTTCTGCTTTCAAAAAGGATATTGTTGTTGCTCCATTTTTAATGATTGGTGCTACAGACAGCAGGTATTTTGGAGAAATAACACAACAGGTATTCCGTTTTGTACCGTTCACAGACCTGGAGGGCATACACGGTGTAAATGAAAGAATAGCTATACAGGAATATAAAGAAGGGATTACTTTCTATTATTATTTTTTACGTAAATAAGTTAAGTTTATTGGGCATTAGTGCAGCCACCTGGTCCCTTCAATCTTTTTAACGAGAGTTTGAGCAGTACCTCATTCAAGCGTAATTTTTAACCTCAGCTTTGCTTCTGCCTATCACTTTTGATCTCCAATTATCAGTTCATTAACAATACCAACCGCTATCTCAACTAATAAACTATTTCAACAAATAAACTTTTCTACTCTTCCAGCTTCTCACAAAGTACTCCAAACCTATTTAAGAAATCTACGCCTTCATCAGATTGAAATCCTTTATAGGCTGCATAAGAATATTTATAGTATACGTGTTTTATCCCTGATGCAAATATCAATCTTGCACAGGCAATACATGGCGATAATGTAGTATATAAGGTAGCTCCCTGAATCTGTGCGCCATTTTTAACAGCATATAATATAGCGTTCTCTTCTGCATGAAGCGCTAATGAGCAACTATTTTTAGAGTCTCTCGGACAACCTTCTTCAGGCCAGTCTTCATCACAATTATGCGTACCTGCGGGTGGACCGTTATAACCTATAGAAATAATTCTCGTGTCTTTTGTGAGCACTGCTCCTACATGATTTTTCACACAATGTGATTTCTGCGCCAAATCTGACGCCAAATTCATGAATATTTGGTTAAAGCTTAAAGACATAAGGTTAAGTCGAAGATGAAAGTTAAGAGTCTAAAGTTTTATATATAGAGCACAAAGTAAATGGTTTTATGTGTTTTTTCAAATTAGTATGCGAAACAAGATTATGTGATTTTTTGAATAGACTAAAACAATATGCATGTTTTTTTTCTTTAAAAATTGCATATTCGCATTAAGCGTTTTTAAAAAACTATCGAATAAATGCTAGAACTCATATTTTCCGGAATTGGTTTAGGGATTGTGCTATCGTTTTTAACCGGACCAGCTTTCTTTGCCTTAATCAAGATAAGCATAGAAAAGGGCTTCCAGGCAGGTATTTTTCTTGCTCTTGGTGTTGTCTTATCAGATCTTATATATCTTATCGTTACCTTATACGGCTCTTCTTTTTTGAAATTCGAAAACGAGTACCGTATTCCTATTGGTATTATAGGAAGCCTTATTCTTTTTGGTATTGGCAGCTTTTATATTTTCAAAAAGGTCAAAATTGATTATCAGAAGATTACCTGTCCAAAACGTAAATTTGGATATTTTCTGAAAGGTTTTTTCATGTGCATCTTTAACCCTTTCATATTATTATATTGGATTAGTGTAACCAGCGGTATATATTCTCTTAATGGCGAAATTAAGTCCAATGAAATGATTCCTTTTTTTGGGGCTATCCTTTTAACTTTGTTTGGTATGGATTCGTTAAAGGCTTATTTTGCCTATAAGCTAAGGTATAGAATTACTGAAAAATCCATTCAACGTTTAAACCGGATAGCGGGCGTGATTATTATTATTTTTGCTTTCAGATTAGTTTATAATTTGATTTTTACGCATTCGCTGATATAGAAACAGACAGTATTCTAAGAAAAGTCTAAAAACAAAAAACCGATAAGTACTAAGACTTACCGGCTTCCATTTTCTGATTACGTATCTTAATAGAACTTTACTATTTTAATTTTTTGAATTTCAACTTATTACTTCTAACTTAATTCCTACATATATGCCCGGGCATTTTTTCCTTCTACCCAGTTCATAAACGCTCTGTTTACCACTTTGTTTCCACCCGGAGTAGGGTAATCTCCAGAGAAATACCAGTCGCCTAAATGTTCTGGACAAGCTTCGTGTAAATTGTCTAAAGTTTGATAAATCACCTCTACCTTCGCCCCTATTTCTTTCGGAGTAATAATCTCTGCAATTTTACTGGATATTTCCTCATCTGTAAAAGGAGCATAAATTTCTTTTACATGGTTAATCACTTCTTCTTTTGGTACATCTGCCTGCGCTTTACATTTCGCATATACTTCTTCTATTACATGTCCCATACCACGTTCTCTCAACATTGTAATAGCAGCCTCAAAAGCAACAAATTCGCCCATTCTGCTCATATCAATACCATAGCAATCCGGATAACGAATCTGAGGTGCAGAAGAAACAATAATGATCTTAACCGGCCCTAATCTGTCAAAAATCCTTAAAATACTTTGCTTTAAAGTTGTTCCCCGAACAATAGAATCATCAATAGCTACCAGCGTATCAATATCTCTCCTGATTAAACCATAAGTTGTATCATAAACATGAGATACCATATCTCCTCTGTCTGCATCCTGAGTAATAAACGTACGTAACTTGGCATCTTTAATGGCCAACTTTTCTACCCTTGGTGCCAGATTTAGAATCCTGTCTAATTCTTCTTCTGTTAAATGATCGTTATTTAGCAATGCTTCTTTCTGTCTGTTACGATTGTAAGCATGTAAACCTTCCATTAAACCATAAAAAGAAACTTCTGCCGTATTCGGAATATAAGTAAAAACCGTTTTTTCCAAATCATGGTTTACATGATTTAAAATGGTTGGAGTCAAGAGTTTACCTAATTTTTTTCTCTCCTGATAAATAGATGCATCACTACCTCTGGAAAAATAAATCCTTTCAAAGGAACAGGCTTTCTTTTCTAAAGGTTGTCGGAACATCTCTTCTGTAATGGTTCCGTCCTTTTTTATAATTAGCGCATGTCCAGGCTTTATTTCTTTAACCTGACCTATTTTCACATTAAAAGCTGTTTGAATTGCAGGTCTTTCAGATGCAGCCACCAATACTTCGTCATCCTGATAATAAAATGCAGGTCTTATTCCTGCCGGATCCCGCATAACAAATGCATCGCCATGTCCAAAGATACCAGACATGGTATACCCACCGTCCCACGTTTTTGCAGATCTTCTCAGAATTTTCTTAACATCTAAATTATCAGCTATTTTTTGTGAAATCTCTATATTATCGTAGCCTTCTTTCTTAAATGCATCGAAAAGCTCCTGATTTTCATTGTCTAAAAAATGACCAATTTTCTCTAAAACGGTTACTGTATCTGCCTGTTCCTTAGGGTGCTGACCTAAATCATACAGCTGTTGCAATAGCTCGTCCACATTGGTCATATTGAAATTTCCCGCAACAACCAAATTACGGGACATCCAGTTGTTCTGGCGTAAGAACGGATGGCATGCTTCTATACTATTTTTACCGTGTGTACCATAGCGAAGATGTCCTAATAATACCTCTCCGGTAAAACTAACATTGTCCTTCAACCATTGGGCATCCTGTAAAAGTTTTGGATCTTCTTTTTCTACAGCTGCAAATTTTTTCATCACATAAGTGAAAATATCCTGCACTGCATTTTTCTCCATAGAACGGTAACGACTGATGTACCTGTTCCCTGGTTTTACATTTAACTTTATGGTAGCTATACCAGCACCGTCCTGTCCACGGTTATGCTGTTTTTCCATTAACAGATACAGCTTATTTAAGCCGTATAAAGACGTACCATATTTTTCCTGGTAATAAGATAGAGGTTTTAGCAGGCGTATGAATGCTATTCCGCATTCGTGTTTAATAGAATCGCTCATTGAAGCTCGTTAGTAAGCTCACAAAATTAGAAATTCCATTAATATTGTGAAAGGAAAAACGTCAGATTCATCACATTTATTTGTAAGCTGGATGTGACAGAGGGATAAAGGGGCCTCACCCTTTGAATGACTCTGCTTTTTGTACTTTTTGTAGCAATCCCTTCCGATCAATCGGAAGGGACAGTAATAATTTGCCTTTGCAAATGAACACTCACAGGGTGAGGCTAATATCCTTATTCAACTTATCAGGATGTTGCCGGCTGTCAAATATGGTAATGATCTCGATTTCATTGTCATTAAGCAAAACCCTGTAATAAAATGTTGTTTGTTTGGTCACAACGCACTTATATAATCCATTAAATTCCGAAGAAACCGGGCAACTATCAGGCTGAGAAGAAATCTGATTTATTTTTTGTCCCAGTTTTTTTATAAATGAATCGCGGGCATATAGGCCCCAATTTTCCAAAATATATTCAGATAAGGTTAAAAGCTTTGACTCTGCTAGTTCAGACAGAAAAACTTTCATTAAGAAATTTTCTTTAAAAACGATTCATAAGAAACTCTTTTTCCCCCATTCAGCTGCTCGAGGCCTTTTTTTATTTCTTCCTGTTCGGTATGGCTTAATTCATTCCAAAAATCAGTTTTTTCCTTTTTAATGAAATCAGCAATTTTTTGAATAACCTCATCATTGTCAATATCTAAAATTGCCTTTACCAATTCGATCTTTGTTGTTTGAATATCCATTTTCTTTCCTCCTTATCTCAAAGATAAGAATTAATTAACCACAAAGTAAACTGAGATTATCTCAAAACACACAAAAGTTGAAAACGATGCTGTTAAATCTTTTGGTAATAAAATCCGATTGATAAGAAAGGAGAAGAAAATCTCCATGCAAATGCTCGCCAATATCGCCGAAATAGAACTTTCGCAGATATACAGAATAGAAACCGGAAAAATCAATCCCAAACTAACTACTATACTTAAAATTGCTACTGCATTAGAAGTGGATGTAAAAGAATTGTTTAAGAAGGGCCTCAAAGCCTTCCCCTTTGAAAGGAAGTGCTTTTTATATTGGTATCATAATCCTTTCGATGATGAATCGGAACAAGTTATCCGAAAGCGAGGGAAACAAGAGGAGGATAGTGCTTTACCTTGTGATTACGTCATGTAGGTGTCCGAAAAGGCCTCTATCATCCCGAGCGGAGTCGAGGGATCTCTTACCTAAGTATTTCTGAAAGAGGTTTCTCCATGTTCCTCGTTCAAAATGACAGCATTTTTTGACTTTTCAGACACCCTCATCTCTGTGTTCATTAGCAGAAACTTGAAAATACAGTTCATTACGAACGAGAAAGTACGACGAGGAGAAATCTGTTTAACAACAGCACAGATAGCCAAATATCAATTAACGTCAGTTCGGGATAACAGCTGCTCATTCCTAGTTAAATTTCTCTCATCTTCTTTAACCTTAGTGTATTATTCCAAAGATAGAAGTCATTTTAGACCTGAAACCAAATAACCTATAAAATCAGCTCAATCTAAGCCTATTAAGACCTTAACCCTGCCTTTACAGTACTTTAAATGCTTTTTTGTCTAAAAAATAAAAGTACTTACGGAGTGAGATGTGTGTGAGATGTGTGTGAGATGTATTGAACATCTATTGATATTATGACTGAACAAGTTGTTCTAATTAAATGGCTTAGTGTAAAAAAGGCAGACAATTAACTGATGATATGATATATCCCGAACTCACATTAAACATGTTATTCGTATTTATACTAAGGGATTACAGATTTCTCCCCCGGTACTCGGGATCGAAATGATATTATGAACGCAGAAACAAAGACAGCCCTCTCTTTTATTCCGAAGGAACTCCCTTGGCGGAGAATTTGCCTTTGCAACAAACACCCACAGAGTGAGGCTTTAAAAAAACTTAACAACAGAAGGGAATACTCCCAGTAAGATTATTAGAATGGCAAAAACAGCGGGTAAAATCAGTAATGCTCTGCTATAAGCTTTTGCAGATATTTCTTCACCTTCTCTTAAAAACAGGTTAAGCGGAATTTTGAAATAATAGAAAAGTGAAATTACGGTAGTAACAACGGCTGCAATTAATAACCAGGTTCCGTATGGTGCTATCTGTGGCTGGCTGATGAGTTCTGAGAACAAAATGAATTTAGCTATAAAGCCCCCTGTCGGCGGTAGTCCAATGAATGAAACTAAGAATACAATCAGAATGGTTGCTGCCCAAATGGTTCCTTTACCTAATCCTCTAATATCCTGCAATGTAATAGCCGCATATTTTTCTTCAAAATGGTAAACCACTAAAAATGCACCCATATTGGTAATCACGTATACCAACAAATAGAAAAACAGTGAGTGGAATATATCAGTCTCGGGTAAAATAAATATCATAAGCATAAATCCTGTATGTCCAATGGCAGAGTAAGACAACAAACGCTTTAAATCTGTTTGGAAAACCGCAAGGATATTGCCTACCAGTAAAGACAATAAGGCTAAAGAAAATATAATCTGAATATAAATCTCACCAACCAAGTGAAACTGATTATTTATACTATAAAACCAACCGAATACTGCTATTTTAGGTACAGTAGAAAGAAACGAAGTTACAGATGTAGGCGCTGCTTCATATACATCCGGAGCCCAGAAATGGAATGGAGCGGCAGATAACTTAAAACCAATACCTGCAATAAAAAATATAAGAATGAGATTTTTTGCCAAAGCCGGAACTTCGTTCAGACCGTTAAACACACTCCCGTCCAGAAGATTAAGAGAGCCACTAAAACCGTATATAAAACTTATTCCATAAAGCATGATGGCAGATGCGGTTACACCAAACAGCATATATTTCATACCTGCTTCCATTTGGCGTCCCTGTTCTGCAGTGTATGATACCATGAGATAGGAGCTTAACGAAAGCATTTCTATGGCAATAAAGACAATTAGCAGATTACTTGCCGAAACAAGTACCAGCATAGCCAATACTGCTGCTATCAGAATGGAATAAAAATCGTTTACTCCTTTAGAGTGCCCTGTAATACGCTTATCGCTATTGAAGAATATTAATGAGCATATTGCTCCTAAAAGAATTAATATCTTAAAAAGAACTCCTTTTGGAGTTAGTTGCACCATATCAGCAAAAAGAAAAACTCCATCTTCTCCGATCTGTGAGAACTGACAAACGGATAATCCAATTCCCAGAACAAAAGTAATCAGTGCAGTAAAGAATACGGGTTTCTCTGGTTTTTTCACAGACAGATCCAGCAATATGGCTATTAAAAAGCCTGCCACCAGTGTAAACTCCGGAGCAAGAAAGGGTATCGAGTCGACGATATTCTGTAAGGAACCTGATATGTTATAAGCTTCAATCATTATCTAAACAGCGTTATAAATTGGTTAACGGATGCATTAATTACATCAAAAACCAACGAAGGCATAATACCAAGTACAAGAGCTAAAACTGCTAATGGCGTAAAAGTGAATATTTCTCTCACATTCAGATCAGTTAAAGCCTTAAACCATGAATCTTCTTTCAATCTTAAAGTTCCAAAAAACATTCTTTGCAAAGTCCATAACAAATAGGCTGCTCCCAGCAAGATCCCAAAAGCCCCGCCAATGGCCATCCACCTTGGAATAAAACCATTTGTTCCTTCGGATTTAAACGCGCCAATAAGCGTAAAAATCTCGGAGATGAAGGCAGAAAAACCAGGCAGACCTAAAGAAGCAAAAAAGGCAATAGTTACAAAGAAAGTCAGTTTTGGCATATGCGACGCCAACCCTCTAAAATTGTAGATATACCTGTCATGTACTCTTACATAGATTACACCTACTGCAAAAAACATCATTACAGAAAGGAAACCATGAGAAATCATCTGCATCATAGCACCGCTGATTCCTTCTGGTGTCATAGAAGCTAAGCCCAACAGTACAAATCCCATGTGCGAAACAGAAGAATAAGCTATTAAACGTTTCAAATCTGTTTGGGCCAGAGCTACCATTGCTCCGTACAAAATGGAAATCACTCCTAAAAGCCCTATATAAAACGATAAATTTGTGGCAACTTCCGGAAAGATGCTATAAGCTATTCTTATAATCCCATATCCGCCCACTTTAAGCAAAATACCCGCAAGAACAATAGAAATTGGAGTTGGTGCTTCTACGTGTGCATCTGGCAGCCAGGTGTGGAAAGGAAAAACAGGAACTTTAATGGCGAAAGCAATAAACACTACAATAAAAGCTAATGTTCTCGCCGGAATACCTAAAATGTCTGCATTTGCTGCTACAGAAAAAATAGAATCTGACAAATAATTAGCCTGATCCATCATATAAACCATATTAAATGTATGATTACCTGTAGCCGGATCCTGTACAGAAAAATACAGCCCTGCAATAACCAATAACATAAATACAGAACCTATTAAGGTATACAGGAAAAATTTAATAGCGGCATATTCTCTTCTTGGCCCACCCCACATTCCAATTAGGAAGTATAATGGCAAAAGCATCAGTTCGTAGAAAACATAAAACAAGAAAATATCCAATGCGCAAAATACTCCCACAGTGGCAGTATTTAACAACATCAGCAAAGCAAAATAAGCTTTCTTACTGGATTTAATTTCCCATGAAGATAAACTTGCAATCAGCATAACTAAAGCAGTTAACCAAACCAATGCAATAGAAAACCCGTCTACACCAATAAAATAATCTATCTGTAAAGTACCAAAACTACCAGCATTCAGTCTTATCCATTCTAAACTTTCCACAAACTGATATTCTGAAATTTGGTTCACACCACCAGTCCCTGCTCCGGTCTTAAAATTAAAGTACAGATAAGTAGCCAATATCAATTGAAATATAGAAACTGCTACAGAAATGTATTTGAAATTCTTATCTAATTTAGATGGCAATGCCATAATAACGACACCAACTAATAATGGAATAAAAATTAATAATGATAATAAACCCATTTTAAAATATCATTTGAAAAATGAAGAACGATAAAAAGATGATTAACATCCAAACTACATAATGCTGGAACTTGCCATTGTGCACTGCTCTGAACCAAATACCTATCCGCTCTACCACCAAAGCAGAAAAGTTAACCAATCCATCTACAATATTTCTATCGAACCAGCCAAAAGCATACGAGCTGTAAATAGTAAATTTGCCTGATAAGTTCACAAACCCATCTATAACAGTCATATCAAACCAGTACCAAAATTTTGCTTTCCAAACAGTAGTATTTACGAAAACTGCCTGATAAAATTCGTTGAAATACCATTGATTATAAGAAAAGCGATAGAACCAGGAATTCTCCATATTTGGTTTGAAGCTATTTTGAGCATAAATTTTGTATGCAGCAAAAATCAAAAGTAAACTAAGTGCATTGATGTATACAGGCACTAAAAGGTGCAGCATTGCATTTGCTTCTCCATGTTGTTCACTAAAAACGCTATATAACCAGGACTGTTCTAAACTTAGTGGAGAAACAGAAAAAGCAAATCCAATACAAAAAACAGCCAGAACTATAACCGGAATTTTCATCCAGTTTGAAGGATCATGAATTTTATTCAGATCTATAGTAGTGTTGATAAACTTCGGTAATCTGAATTCTCCAAAAAACACTTTAAAAATCAACCGGAAGATGTAAAAAGTTGTACACCATGAAGCTATTGATATGAGAACCGGAAAGGCCCAGAAAACACCTCCTTTTAAGTTGCCCCAATCGAAAACGCTTAAGAGTATCGCATCTTTTGACAAATAACCTGAAGTAAGCGGCAAACCGGATAGTGCTAAGGCGGCAATCAGAAATACAATGAAAGTTACAGGCAATCTCTTTCTTAATCCCCCCATATTTAACATATCCTGCGGATCGAAATCGACTTTGTATTTATCTTTCAGATGCTGCATTTCATGAATTACAATCCCTGCTCCCAGAAACAGCAAACATTTGAAAAATGCATGAGTTACTAAATGGAATATAGCCGAAGCACTGTTACCAACACCTATAGCCAGCATCATAAAACCCAATTGCGAAACAGTAGAAAATGCAAGTATCCGCTTAATATCGTTTTGCGTAAGCCCAACAGTTGCAGCCATAAATGCTGTAAACAAACCAATAGAAGCTATCACAGTTAATACGGTTTCATTAAACAACGGTTCTATTCTTACCAATAAGAAGACACCCGCAGCTACCATTGTTGCGGCATGAATTAAAGAAGAAACAGCCGTTGGGCCTTCCATTGCATCTGGTAACCAGGTATGTAACGGAAACTGTGCAGACTTCGCAATAGCTCCGGCAAAGAAACACAAACCTGCTATAGTAAGCCAGTAATCTGGCATAGCGGCAAATGGCGTTACCCAATTACCCTGATGAATAAAAGATGAAGAAATAAGGTTTCCGGCTCCGAAAATAGCATCTATATCTAAAGTCTTAAACTGACTGTATATGATTAATAATCCTACTAAAAAACCAACATCACCAATACGGTTCATAATAAAAGCCTTTTTACTGGCCTTAGCTGCACTTTCTCTGGTAAACCAGAATCCTATTAACAAATAAGAAGCAAAACCTACAAGCTCCCAAAATGCATATACCAGAAAAAGATTATCAGCCACAACTAAGGCGAGCATTGCAAAACAGAATAAACTTAAATAGGCAAAATATTTTGGTCTATCTGCATCATGCCGCATATATTCTACTGAGTATATATTTACCAACAGCGCTATGAAACTCACCAATAACAACATGACTACCGTAAGGTTATTGACTAAGATTCCAGCATTAATTTTAAATCCCGAAAAATCTACCCACGGAATTGAGAAATGATATACAGAACCTGAATTCCAAACTGCAAAGAATACTATTGCTGAGCATATAAAACTAACTGTAATACCTAATATTGAAATTGCAGGAGCTAGTTTTTTTATAACAAAAGCTAAAGCAAACGATAACAACGGAGCTATACATGCTATTACTGTAGCGTATATCATCTGACTTTCAGAAATAGGTAACATAGCTTCCATTCTATCCTCTCAAAGTATTTGCTTCATTAGGGTCTATAGTTTTAACCCTATTGTAAAAGTTCAAAATAATAACTAACCCTACTGCCACCGACGCTGCAGCCAGAACGATAATAAACAGAGCAAATAATTGCCCTGTATTCTCTATTCTATCATATTTACCGAAAGCTACTAAATTTAAGATAGATGAGTTTAACATCAGCTCTATCCCTATAAGAACCTGAATTGCATTTTTTCGGGTAATGACAGCATACATTCCCAAAGAAAATAGAATAGCGCCTACTATCAGGAAATGATAAAGCGTAATCATATATTAGATTCCTTTCTGGCTAAATGTGCCGCTCCGATTAAAACCATCATTAACAGAATACAAATTAATTCAAAAGGCAACAGAAAATTTGTCATTAAATTAATTCCTATGTTGCTAATATTTTCATCAGATGGTAATTTCACATTATCTGTAGCAATGGCAGATTGTACCCAGCTTAAAGAGTTAAAGTCTATCTGAAAAATCATGTATCCCAGGACGGAAACTAATATCAGACTTAAAACGGTACCTGGAAATCTATTTTCAGATAATCTTTGTTTGGTCATACCATCTAGACCTTGTAAAGACCTTTTTGAAGAAAGCATAAAAACAAAAAGCAACATTACCAAAACTCCACCAACGTAAATTACTATTTGTGTAAGTGCAACAAAATCTGCCAAAGCAAATATGTATAATCCTGCTACAGCAAAAAGCGTTACAAAGAACATAAAAACAGAGCGTACCAAATTTTGACTGGTTACTACATAACATGCACTTAAGACTGCAATACCTGCTAAAATGTAAAATACAATCTGCTCCATTAATTACTATTATCCTCGTTTTGCTTAGCCGCCGCAGCCAGCTTAGCAGCTTTTCTTTCTTCCATTTGCTTTTCCAGTTCCTGACGTTTTTGTTCAGCCTCCTCTTCACTCATGGTAGAAAATTGATAGTTCAAATCCATTATGCTGGGAAAGCTTCTATCGTACTGATTGGTCATGGTAATACATTCTGTAGGACATACCGTTGTACATAAGCCACAGTACATACATTTTGCCATGTCTATATCAAACTTTGCCGCATAAAGTCTCTTTACTGAACCATCGGATGTTTTTCCTATAGCTTCCGTCGCCTTTATAGATTCGATGTCTATACAATCTACCGGACATATTTTTGCACAAAGGTCGCAAACAATACAATCATCAATTTCTACATGCAACTGATATCTTCCAACTTCGGGAATAGGCAATTTCTGATGAGGGTATTGTAAAGTCACAATACCAGACTGTTCCTCGAAGTAGTTAGGATCTTCAATTCCTTTGACTGTTTTGGTCTTAAATGCCTGCAAAATATGTCTAAAGGTTATTGCTAATCCCTTCCAGGAAGTCGTCAATCCGTTATATACCTTTTTTATAATCATATCAAAACAGTAAAAGTCTCCACAAGCCAGATATAACTAAACAAATAAAAGCCAAAGGTGTAAGTATCTTCCAACAAAAGCTCATCAATTGATCTACCCTAAACCTTGGCAAGGTCCATCTTACCCACATTTGCGCTGCAACCAACAAGAGCGATTTAGATAATATCCAAAATATTCCCCAAACCATTCCCGTAGTATATTCTGCTAATTTAAAATCACCGACATTCGGCAACGGTGTATTCCACGCTCCTAAAAACAAAGTTGCTCCAAGCATAGATACTAAAAACATCATAGCATATTCTGCCAAAAATATAAAAGCGAATCCTACACTCGAATATTCTGTATGAAAACCGGCAACCAATTCAGATTCTGCCTCCGGAATATCAAAAGGCGCCCGGTTACACTCCGCTAAAGAAGCTATAAAATAAATCACAAAGGCTATAATCAAATGCGGTGCCTGAAATATATTCCATGCAAATAAACCGCCAATCTCAGAAACGTCCCAAACCCCCAAAAACTTAGCTGTATTTTCTGTTAATATACCCTGATTTGCTCCTATTATTTGCAAATCTAAAGTTTGCGATATCATTACAGCAGATATAATAGCGAAACCAATAGGAATTTCATAAGAAACAATCTGTGCCACCGACCTCACTGCTCCCAAAAGACTGTATTTATTATTAGAGCCCCAACCTGCCATCAAAATCCCGAGTGCTTCTACAGAAACTATGGCAAATACATAAAAAACACCAATATTACTTGCCATAGGAACCAGATCAGGTGCCCAGGGCATTGCTATAAAACCTAAAAATACGGCAACAAAAATAATGATGGGGGCTGCAATAAAAAGTACTTTATCTACTACAGTTGGATAAATAGCTTCTTTCTGAATTAATTTTAAAATATCAGCTACAGTTTGTAAAAGCCCATACTTACCCGTTTCCATAGGCCCTAACCTATCATGAATAAACGCAGAAATTTTACGCTCACCATATACGCCTCCATATAGTGCGAAGATTGCTATAAACCCGAATGTGGCTGCAGCTGCTAGTATATATGTGATGTAAAAATTCAATTCCTAGTAAATTAGTAGTCTTTTGTGCAAACTTAATTATTTTGATTCTAAATAAGCTACTTAACCCAAATGTTTTTTTGAATTAATTCTATCTGATCTCCAAAAAATATTTTGGTACTGCATTCAAAAGACGGCGTTTTAAACGAAACATAGAATTCATCTTTATATTCTACCTCTTGATTATTAATCAATTGCAGCTTTTCTAATTGAAATTTAACATCATCCGCTACAATAGAAGCGGTATTTAATATATCTACCTGATTATCAAAAAAACTTTCTATTTCTCTTTTAATTAATGGATAATGTGTACAAGCCAATATCAGTGCATCGATATTTTTGAGTTTGGGAGATGATAGATAGGATTCAATTACAGTATGACTGATATTATTTTCATAAAATCCTTCTTCTATCATCGGTGCCAACAATGGTGTAGCCAACGATTTTACCTTAAGTTCCGGATTTAATTCGTTGATCTTTCTGGCATAAACATCAGAACTGATCGTCGCTTTAGTTCCTATTACTCCAATTCTTTGGTAATGTTCTTTATTCGCAACATGCTTTACTACCGGGTCTATAACATTAAAAATCGGGATGCGATCTCCCATGAATTGTACTAAGTCCTCATAACCTAAAGACGATGCAGTATTGCAAGCTATTACAATTACTTTGCAGCCTTTTTCTTCCAGAAACTTCCCTATTTTTAAACTGTAGTACCTTATAGCATCAGGAGATTTGTCTCCATAAGGCATATGGCCCGTATCTCCAAAGTAGATAATTTTCTCATTAGGTAGTACTTTTCTAATGGCATTAGCTACAGTTAACCCTCCTATTCCCGAATCAAAGATGCCAATAGGCTGCTCTGCTGTCATAAAACTAAATTTTAGCCGAAATTCCTATTTATTTTTCAATTCTTTATCAGAAAATAGCAATTTGTTTTGTTTGTTTTTGGTTATGGTGTCAATTGCCATTTTAACTTTAAACCTGGCTATAAAATACCTGCTGTATCTCTTTCCGGTTTTTAACATCCAGCTTTAAATAGAGATTACTCACATGATACTTTGTAGTACTTAAGGATATAAATAATTTTTCGGAAATTTCCTGATTGGTTAGTCTATTAAAAATGCACATAAGCACCTCTGTTTCCCTTTCTGTGAGATTATACAAAAGCCTCATTTCCTGCATAATTTCTACATTTCCATTTGCTTTTTTTTGAATGCCACTTTTTGGAAAGGTATGTCCAACATCTTTAAGCTCTTCCAACTCGCGAAGATATCTGTTCAGTTCCTCTCTATATCTTTCATTCTCATGTTGCAGAGCCCTAACCTTATAAATGATAGCAAAGCTGATACTAATTATTTCAAGCGTACTTGCAAAGCGGATCATGTCCATACCGAAGAATGACAAAAAAGGAGAATCGATATAATTGTTTAAAGTATAAAAAACAGACACCAGAGCAATAAAGCCAAAACTTAGTATCAAAAACCGCGCATAAACATCGTCTCTAAACATCTTTATGCCGTGGTAAATACAAATAGCGGGCAGCAGATAAAATAATACACTGGCCAGAGTTCGAAATAGCTGTATATCTGTCCATGTATATATTAACACTGTAAAAAAAATAGCACAGATAATGGGTATAGCAATTTGTTTAAAACGAGGTACCTTATTTTTAAGATCAAGAAAATAGTAAGCAAATATTCCAGAAATAACAGCACATATTGCAATATTCCAAAGTAAAAAATGGGGATTGACCCAATGGCCTTTCGTAAAAAAATAAAACATGCCATCCTGATAGAAAAAAATCAGAAATAACGACAGCTGTAGCAAAGAATAAAGCCAGAAACGTTTATCCCTAAAAATTAGATATAGCACAACATTAAAGATTATAGACATAATAGCCAATCCATAGTATAGACTATTGACCATAAAATTAATATTAGCCTGCTTCACAAATCTCCCGGGTTCATCTACTGTGATTTTTATACGCTGAACAGGCTGTTTTTTTATGTTAAGATAATATACGCTGTCTCTGGCTGTAAAATAATATACAGGATAACGGGTCTGAATTGAATGCCCTTTAAGATCTCTATTTCTTTGCATCTGCATAAGCTGATCGCCTTGCTGTAAATACATATCATAATCTGCTACCTGCATACTTGATATTTGAAATATCACAGGTCCCGGCAATAAAGGCGACGGAATATGCCCTTTTATCCAGGTATTGCCCAGCTTATCTTCGGCAGCGGATAAATCGTCTTTACTGTAAATAGTACTGAATTTCAAATCAGGAACAGAAGAAACATCAATAGGCTGTGCATAAAGTTTTCCGCTTATCGTAATAATACAAACAAGATAAATAAGCCGGCGAATATAAAACATGGTATAAAGTAAAAGGTTAAAAGTAAAAAGTTAAAAGTAAAAAGTCTAATAACTAGTGAACTAATTCAACCAATAGCCAGTGGAACTCACCAATGAACCAGTGAACTAATAAACCATTCAACAAATGACTAGTGAACTAATGAACCAGTGAATTAATAAACTCCAATTCCTAACAAAACTGTACTAAAAGTATAGGCCGGATTAGAAGTACTAGTTCTAATTTTGGAAAATCACAAGGCTATAATTATTAGCCGCAATTGAAAAAATAAAAGCATACGAATAACTAAACATTTAATTTATGACAACATCTCGACCAGAAAAAAAATTACGACCATCGTATTACCAGATCGCTATTGTGTGCGCATTATTTATGATATGCAATAAAGCTATTGCACAATCTATAAATATTGCAACAGCCGCCGACCTTGCTAAAATAGGTAATGACGCAAATTACCCACTTGACGGAGACTATGTACAAACAGCAGACATCAACCTCTCGGGCTATCCTAACTGGATTCCTATTGGCGCTTTTACCGGAACATATGACGGACAATATCATTATATAGACAATTTGACTATACAAGATGCAGACAAATCATATCAGGGCCTTTTTCGTGAAATAGGCGAAACAGGAGAAGTAAGAAACCTACGTATGCGAAATGTAAACATTAATTTAGACGGATGGTCAGAAAATATCGGGGCATTGGCAGGTTTGAGTGAAGGAAAAATTCATCGTGTAGCTGTTCTAAATGGTCAATTACGAGGATATTCAAGCGTTGGTGGTCTGGTAGGATGGTTATATTCTACAGAAATTTCGGAATCCTATGCGAATATAATGGTTCAAAGTAATGGCTACATTCATTCATTCCCATTTCCTGATCCAATAACTGGAGAAACAGTAGAAGAACAAAGCCGTTACTTAGGTGGCCTCGTTGGTTCAAGTCAAAACGATGGAAAAATAACCAACAGCTATGCAACAGGCAACGTATCGGGCTATGAGTCTGTAGGAGGACTAGTTGGACAGACTTTTGGGAACAATATCATTTCAAAAAGCTATTCATCAGGCGCTGTAAGCGGTAATCAATGGGTCGGCGGCTTAGTAGGTTACAATCCCAGCACTACTACTGATTCTTACTGGAATACCACCACTTCCGGACAAAGCACAAGTCACGGAACGGGAGCAGTTGGAAAAACAGATGCGCAAATGAAACAACAAGCTACGTTTACAGGCTGGGATTTCACCAATATATGGGCAATAGACCCGGGAGTTTCACAACCTCGTCTGCAATGGCTTGATTTATCTCCACTTCCCGTCTCACTGGTTAGTTTTACAGCTCAGGCACAAGGAAACAGAACTAAATTAATATGGCAAACCGTACAAGAAAGCAATAATAAAGAGTTTATTATTTACCGAAGCACTGATAGCAAACAGTTCACAGAGATTACCAGAATAGCCGGAGCAGGAAATTCATCTTCGGTAAAAAATTATTACTACGATGATGAAAATCCGCTTAACGGCAACAATTATTACAAACTGGTACAAATAGATTTGGATAATAAAGCAACAGAATTAGGCATCAGGCCAGTAAGTTTTGAGCTTCCGGCTTTTAGCCTTCAGCTTTATCCGAACCCTACGGATGATGTTGTAAATATTTCTTTCAACAACATTAAATACGATCTGTTAACCGTAATAGATTTAAATGGAAAAGTATTGCAGCAAACGCAAATAAAACCGGGCGAAAGCAAGCTGACTATTTCTCTGGGCGAATATCCTACGGGGACTTACTTATTACGTTTTAGTGGTATAGATGGCCTATTAACAAAAAAAGTAGTAAAGAAGTAGACCGTCCTTATTGATAAAACGGTTATCTATTTAGATTATCAAGGGCTTCCTATCAGAAAGACTTGCAACAAAAGCATCTTCCGGGCAACTAAGTACCTCACTATCAGATTAAACAAACAAAAAAAAGCGGAACCTATTAAGTTCCGCTTTTTCACAAATTAATTTAACAGGCTATTTTAAGCCTAATTTTGTTTTAACTTCTGTTAAGATGTTTATGCCTCCGTCGAAGTAAACTACACCTGGTTGTGTAATATCCAATACATAAGCATAACCTTTCTCTTTTGCGACTGCTTTAACTGCATCTTCAGCTTTTTTCAAGATTGGGTCATATAATTCGCCTCTTTTTCTTTCAAAATCTTCCGCTGCTTTTTGTTGGAATTCCTGGATTCTTTTTTCTAGTTCCTGGATTTCTTTAATTTTCACTTCCTTCATTGCATCGCTTAAGGTCTTTTCTTTAGACTGGTAATCCTGTACTTTGCTTTGGTATTCTGTATACATGGTTTTACCATCATTATCTAAAGTTCCTTTATATTCTTCCAATTTTTTATCTGCATTAGCAACTTCGGGCATAGCTTTAATTAATTCCGCAGAGTTAATATGAGCTATTTTCTGTTGTGCACTTGCAACATTCCCTACAAACAACATACATCCTGCTACCAATGCAATTCTGAATAATTTTTTCATTGTTTTGTTCTAATTTTATTTTTACGAGTTTAAAATAATTTTTACTATTTAGCAAATGTTCCGGGCTTATATCCTAGTCTTGTAATAATATCGTTGCTTCTGTCATAATTCGGACGGGCAAACAAGAATGTTACACTTGCTTTATCTAACACAATATCCAAGCTTTCTCTGGCTGCATATTCCTGTATTGCTTTTGCTATTCTTTCCTGAACGGGTTTAATTAATCTTATCTTTTCTTTAAAAAGTTCGCCTTCGTAGCCAAACCTTTTCTGTTGTAATTCGTTTGCCTCTGCTTCTATTTTACCTATCTCCGCTTCCCTACTTTTCTGCATGTCATCTGTTAAAAGTACCTTGTCTGCCTGATACGCCTTCTGCATAGCTTCTACATCTTTGAATTTCTGGTCAATATCTTTTTGCCACTGTACAGAGAGCTCGTTTAACTGCTTTTGAGCCGATGCGTACTCCGGAATATGTTTCAGTATATATTCGGAATCTACATAAATCAAACGCTGTGCTAAAGCTACATTAGCTATAACGATTAATGCAAATAATATTATACTTTTTTTCATAAACAGAAAATTAAAATCCTCCCATCTGCTGGGCAATACTAAAGTGGAATTGTCCTTTGTTTGCATCCGGGTTTCCGGGAATTGCATCAAATCCGTATCCATAGTCTATACCCAACAATCCAAATATAGGCAAGAAAATCCTCGCTCCGACACCTACAGAACGTTTTACGTTAAAAGGATTAAATTCCGAGAATTTATTCCAGGTATTACCTCCCTCTGCAAATACCAAACCAAATACCTGAGCAGATTCGCTTAATGTAATAGGATATCTTAGCTCCATAACATATTTGTTATAAATTGGACTACCTGCCGTAGTTGGTGCTCCTTCCGGTACAATAGAGTTGTTAGAGTAACCTCTTAAACCAATAATTTCTGAACCTTGTAAAAAGTCGAAACCTTGCATTCCGTCTCCCCCTACTTTAAACCTTCCAAATGGCGCCAAGCCTACAGCTTTATTATAGTAACCTATGAAACCGAACTGCGCCTGGGCTTTCAGAATTAATTTACCATATACCTTTTGATAAAACTGCGAGTCGAATTTCCACTTATGATATTCAGCAAACTTATATTTATCTGAAGTAGACAGATTGTTATAATTTTTACCGTTAAATGAAGAATATGGTAAAGTAGCCTGTACTGTAAATCTTAAATGAGAACCAGAAGTTGGATATATTGGAGCATCTACTGAATTTCTTGCAAACACCTGAGATAAGCTCAAATCATAAGAATCTCCATTTTCAAACAAATATCCGACATAATTTTTTAATTTAAATTGCTGCAGGTTTGCGGAGTAATCTATCCTGAAATAATCATCGGGCCACTTTAACTGTTTACCCAAACTAAATGTTAAACCATTCAATCTGATTTTCTGCTGGTTGATGTTACTGTTTGCCAAACCGTTACTTTGTAAAGATGTATAAGCACTTATACCAAAATAAATAGGTTTTTTTCCACCCAGCCATGGCTCTGAAAAAGAAAAACTATAAGATTGATAATATTTACCATTAGTCTGCCCTCTAATACTCAGCTTCTGTCCATCTCCTTTAGGTAGTGGTTTGTATGCTTTTAGATTGAATAGATTTTTTGCAGAAAAGTTATTGAAAGTTAATCCCAGTGTACCGATAACTCTTCCCCCGCCAAAACCTCCGGAAAGTTCAATCTGATCTGACGGCTTCTCAACTACCGTGTATTGGATATCTACCGTTCCATCATTAGGATTTGGAAGTGGAGTAATACCTACTTTCTGCTCATCGAAATTACCTAACTGAGTAATCTGTCTTTGAGAACGAATTAATGCATCTTTAGAAAATTTCTGTCCTGGCTTTGTTCTTAATTCTCTCAGAACAACCTGATCATTAGTTAATTCGTTACCTTTTAAAATAATTTTGTTGATGGTATATTGCGGACCTTCAAAAATTCTTATCTCCAGATCAACCGTATCCTGATAAATTTTTGTTTGCACAGGATCTACGTTAAAAGTCAGATAGCCATCATTTAGATAAAGTGAAGAAACGTCATCACTTGAAGGACTGTTTCTCAAAGTTTTCTCCAGTTTTTCTTCACTGAAAACATCTCCTTTTTCTATTCTGAGAATTTGTTTTAAAACAGATGTAGGATATTTTGCATTCCCCACAAAAGTGATATTACCAAAATAATACTTCGGACCTTCGTGTATTTTCATCTCGATATCAATGGCCCTGTCGCTGTATCTTTTAATCGTATCAAATACTATTTCTGCCTCTCTATAACCTTTTTCACGCATTTTGGAGACTAATTTCTCTTTATCTCCTTCATACTTTTCGTTCGTAAATTTACCAGAACCAAACAGTTTATACCATGCCTGTTCTTTGGTTTTCTTCATAAACTTCTTTAAACGCGCAGTAGTAAATTCTTTATTGCCTTCTATTTTTATAGAATGCACTTTTACTTTGTTGTTCTTATCTACTTTTACATTTACAATCTTACTGTTCGCATCTGCAGAATCTGCCTGATATGTAATCTGGACTTCAGTGTTTAAATAACCTTTATCAAAAAAATGCTTTTTAACAACTTCGGTTATGGTTTTATTCAGATTTTCGTTTACTACCTTACTTTTTTGCTTGTCCAGCTTTTCTTTAACATCTGTTGTTTCACTTTTAGACAAACCTTTTAGTTCAATTCTTGAAACTCTGGGAATCTCAACCAAATTAAATTCCAAATAGATCGTCTCTCCTTCAATTTTGGAAACAGCCAACTCCACATTTTCAAATAACTGCTGATCCCAAAGATTTTTCACTGCAGCAGAAGTTGCGTCTCCCGGAACCAATATCCTGTCTCCTACTGTAAGGCGAGAAATTGTTAAAAGAATAGATTCGTCCAAATGCTTTAAACCATTCATTTTTATTCCGCCAATAACATATTCCTTTGGACTTAAATAGTCCAGGTCATTATCTGGTTGTGTAGATTGGAAAGATCTTGAATTGCGCAATTGCGAAAAACCACTAAAACTAATCTGGATTAATAAAAGCGCTAAAAGTAATTTCTTCATTTATCTTGTTAATAACAGCTAAATTAGCTTTATTCTTTGTTAATTTTTGTTAAAAGTAATTTTACCTAATTTGCTCGCTGGTAAGGCCAAACCTTCTTTCTCTCTGCTGAAAATCTACAATAGCTTCAAACAAATTTTCTTTTCTAAAATCTGGCCATAGCGTAGGTGTAAAATACAACTCAGCATAAGCCAGTTGCCACAAAAGATAATTACTTATTCTTCTTTCACCACTAGTCCTTATCATTAATTCGGGATCTGGTATATTCCGTGTTGACAGGTAACTGGTAAACTTCGGCTCGTCAATATTATCTAATTCTAATTTACCTGATTTTACATCTGCGGCTATTTGCCTGGCTGCCTGGGCAATCTCCCATCTCGAACTATATGAAAGTGCAAGAGTAAGCGTTAATCTGGTATTTTTAGACGTTTTATCTATAGCTTCCAGTAATTCTTTTCGGCATCTTTTTGGTAACGCTTCCAGATCTCCAATCGCATTCAGTCTAACATTGTTTTTCATTAACGTTTCTGTTTCTTTTGCTATGGTAGAAACCAAAAGTTCCATAAGCGCAGCTACCTCTAATTTAGGTCTGTTCCAATTTTCTGTGGAGAAAGCATAAAGCGTTAGATACTCTACTCCCAGCTCTGCTGCCCCTTCTACTGTATCTCTAACTGCTATAACTCCGTTTTTATGACCAAACACTCTCAGTTTACCCTGCTCTTTTGCCCACCGTCCATTGCCATCCATAATAACAGCAATATGCCTTGGTAATCTGGAAGTGTCTATTCTATCCTTAAAATTCATTTTCAATTGATGGATATTTATTAGGATTTCTCCTTGCTATATTTTCCTTAAATTAACGTTCAAGCCCTATAAATCAGTATGCCAGAATTATTTTAACTGCGAAGGTAGAAATTACTTTGTTTTTTTTCTTTAACAAAAGCAAAATTCTACCCTATTCAAAGTCAAAATTTAAAAATCAAAAATTCAAATCCTTTTTATTCATCTACAAATGCGTTGCTTAATTGCTAAATCAGATATAGAAAGGCTAAAAGCTAAACATAATAAGACTGAAAAATAAAACACTGTATTACAAATAGATAACAACGTTCAATAACCAATTCGCCGAAGAAGTATCTTCGAAAAACCAATTAAACTAATCTAAAAAGGACAATTCTTACCTCTAAACACATATGACAAAGTAATTAATGCAAAAAAGTAAGTATCCTGTTTTCTATAATCTCCTCGTTGAATTTTAAAATTGGTATTGGTATCTTGTCCGTAACCTGTTGGATCAGACAATTGTAGCCTCAGTTTATTTAAATCATTTGTATTTGGATTTATAACAACGTAGTCTTTACTTACATCATCCAAATAATCGGTATATGCTGTTCTAAAACCAAATTCTGTGGAAATATTCCAATAGTTACTCAGCCTAAATTTTATCCCGGCACCAATTGGTAAAGCAAAGGCTGTTGTTTTATAGGCATCTTCGTCCGCTTTAAACTCGTCGTCATTCAATTCGGTTCCGTATCTTTTCAATTCGTATTCTTCTCCATTATAAATTGCTTGTGGATTAAATCCAAAGTAAGAAATACCAGAATAAATGTAGGGTGTAACTCTTTTTTGTCCCCAGTCAATTCCAAAATCAAAAAAATTGAATTCCAGCTGTAAACTGCCCTCGGTTATTGGCGAAAAGAAATTAAGGCCCCGGTTCCGTTGATCCTCGCTTTTTGAATCTAAATCGTTTGCCTGTATTTTTCCTTTTAACAACGAAAATTTCAGAGCCCAATAGCCATCAAAGTTTTTCTTTACAGCTATACCAAAAGCCGGATCTGTTACCTTTAAATAACCTCTTTGGTTTAAATCTCCGGTATAACCACTTCCCCCAACGGAGATACCGGCTTCCCAATTCTGGGAGAAAGAAGTCTGCGTTCCTAAAAGGATCAATGAAAGAAAAACTGCCACATACGAATAATTCATATTTTCATTAAAGAAGCAATTAACTCATTGCAGACATTTTTGTTTTTTTAGTAATTACGGGTATCAATACCCCATAGTAATTTGTTTCTTAACGTAGATAAATACGATTCATTGTTTAAACGTACAAGATTTACGTCAAAATCTGCTCTTTTCACTTTTAATCTTATGCTGGAATCTATTACTTCTGTTCTGGAATCCAATGTCGCTAAATATTTAGAGCTTCTCCCCTCGATCTCGAAAGTGAGTTCATGCGCATCAGGTAAAATAACAGGTCTTACGGTTAGATTATGAGGAGAGATGGGTGTGATAACCAGATTACCAGATCTCGGCAGCATAATAGGCCCCCCACAACTTAATGAATAAGCTGTTGATCCTGTGGGTGTTGCTACAATTAATCCATCGGCCCAATAAGAGTTTAAAAACTCACCATCTATATAACAATGTGTCAGCATCATGGCCGAGTTATCTCGCTTATGAATTGTAAAATCGTTTAATGCGAAATTAATATCTCCAAATAATTTGGTTTCCGACTCGAGCTTAAGTAATCGTCTTACTTCTATGTTGTAACTCTTCTCTACTAAAGCTTTGATAGCAGTCTTAATATCTTCTTTATTTATACTTGCTAAAAATCCTAAACGCCCAAAGTTTATTCCTACCATCGGAACTTTGGAATCTCTCACCAAAGTTACAGTGTCCAGCATGGTTCCGTCGCCTCCCAGACTTATCATTAAATCAATACCAGATTTCACATCACTATGGCTTTCGAATGTTCCGAAGCTTTTAGGAAAGAAAAGCTTGTCTTTTATAAAATCGAAGAAGTTTTTATATACTAATACTTCTATGTTATATTCTACAAGGCAGTCGAAAACTTGCTGTACATAAGGTATAACTGAGTTATTAAACTGTCTTCCGTAAATACCGATTGTCATTTTTATGGTAAGTTTTAAAGGCAAAAACCGGATTACTGATTAGTCGAAACTTAAATAATTCATTAAAGAATCATATCTGTCCCTTGCACCATTATCCCGATCTAAAAAGTTATATGTTGCTTTCACCACGTAATCATATCTCAAAAACGAGGCAATAATATTACTTATTTCTATCTTATTCAATTTCAAAGTAACTTCTAACTTGGTTGACTCTGGAACTGATTCTACAAAAGAGCTTAAAATTTGAGTATTATTAGATTCTACTATTTGTGCTATATGAGACATTGAGTTGTCTCTGTTTCCTACTTCTAAAACAATAATTGCTCCCATTTCGGAAACAGAAACTATTTTAGCAAAACTTTCTGTGAGGGCCTGTTGAGAGATCAATCCCAGATAATCCATATCATAGTTCAATACGGGCAGCACACTTAACTTCTGTTCAAAAAAAGTTCTTACTACTTCGTAAATATGCTGATCTTCATAAACAAAAGGATTAATAAGCGAAAGGTTCAATGTTCCTACGGCTACATTAAAATCTGTTGTCTGAGAAATATCTTCTTCGGAAAGCAAACCCAGAAATTGATGTTTTTTTACAATAGGTAAATGTCGCACACGAAACTCTGCCATACGGTGCTCTGCTTTCTGAATAGAATCAGAAACTTTAAGCGGTGTAATCGTATTAGCTATGAGTTCTTCTGCAATCATTTATTTTTTATTTTTTCTAAAAACTGGTTTGTCAAAATATTAAATTCTTGCGGCCTTTCCATCATCGGCGCATGTCCGCATTGGTCGATCCAGGTAAGTTCCGAATTTGGCAATAGTTCATTAAACTCTTCTGCAACCTCTGGAGGCGTAATTTTATCATTCTTTCCCCAAATCAGAAAAACCGGCACTTTAATCTTAATCAAATCCTTTGCCATATTATGTCTGATCGCAGATTTTGCCATAGCTAAAATTTTTATGACCTTGCTTCTATCATTAACAATTTTAAAAACTTCGTCTACCAACTCCTTCGTTGCGGTCGCCGGGTCGTAAAAAGTAAATTCTACCTTTTCTTTAATGAAATCATAACTTTCACGCTTAGGAAAAGATCCTCCAAAGGAGTTTTCGTATAAACCCGAACTTCCTGTTAGTAATAAAGCTTTCACTTTCTCCTGATGGTGAACTGTGTAAACCAACGCTACATGTCCGCCTAAAGAATTTCCTAATAAAATTACCTGATCTAACTTTTTAAACTTTATAAACTTATGTACATAGTTTGCAAGCCCTTTTACACCAGTATTTAAAAGAGGCATATCATAAATAGGTAAAAGTGGAATAATTACTTTATACCTGTTTCTGAATTCTTTTATAACTTCTTCCCAATTACTTAGTGCTCCCATTAACCCATGGAGTAATAACAGAACTTCGCCTTCTCCTTCTTCTATATATTTGAAACCTTTTTCATCTTTTACTGTAAACTCCATATATAATTGTATAAACCTGCTATATTGTTTTGCTAAATTACTAGTCTCTTTTTAAATTGAGTACAAAAACCTAATTATTTATGAGGTAAAAATAGTTTTTATTGCTCTGATAAATGTACAAAACAATCATTTTCTAAAACTAAAAAATCTCAAATTAATCTGTTGAGTAGAGTAAAGGGCTTAATTAAAGCACTATATATTATCCCAGTAAGTTTTTAATAGTCTCTGAAATCGCTCTTCCATCTGCTTTTCCTGCAAGCTCTTTATTAGCGATTCCCATTACCTTTCCAATTTCCTTAATAGAGGTGACATTTAATTTAGTCATTAAGTTCTTCAAATAGTCGGAGAGTTCTGTCGGGGTCATCTGCTTAGGCAGATACCTTTCGATAACCTCGATCTCTTCCATTTCAATCTGATAAAGATCTTCTCTATTTTGTCCTTTATAAATTTCTGCAGATTCTCTTCTCTGTTTAACCAACTTCTGTAAAACTTTAATTTCGCCCTCCTCTGTAATATTCTCAGAAGCTCCTTTTTCAGTTTTAGCTAATAACAACGCTGATTTTACAGCTCTTAATGCTCTCAAATCTGCTTCTTTTTTCGCCAGCATAGCTGTCTTGATATCCTGATTAATCGTGTTTTCTAATGACATTTTATTACGGTTTTATTATTTTAAAAGTTCGAAGACGGAAGACCTGAGCCATATAAGCTAACTAATGAACCAATGAACTTCTCTACGACTATTCAACTAATGAATATGTACTAATTAAATTTTCAAATGATGACTGGTTGAAGCCTGAGCTGTGGGCATAATCAACAAATCGTTTATATTTACGTGTGCAGGTCGGGTAACCACAAACCAAATTGTTTCGGCTATATCCTGAGCTACCAGAGGTTCAAATCCCTCATAGACTTTTGCCGCTTTTTCTTCGTCTCCATGGAATCGCACAACAGAAAATTCCGTTTCTACAGCTCCCGGGTGTATTCCTGTTACCTTAATACCATGCGGTAACAAATCTATTCTCATAGCCTTATTTAAAGCATCTACCGCATGTTTTGTAGCACAATAAACATTTCCTTTGGCATAAACCTCTTTTGCCGCAATAGACCCCATGTTAACAATATGTCCTCTTTTATTTTCAATCATCCAGTTGGAAACAATTTTAGTGACATAAAGAAGCCCTTTGATGTTAGTATCTATCATTACGTCCCAGTCTTTAAACGACCCATCCTGTATATTGTCTAACCCCTGACTTAGGCCCGCATTATTAATTAACACATCAACCTGTTTCCATTCTAACGTTAAAGTCTCTAAGCTTTTAATTACGTCTTCCTGATGACGGACATCAAAACACAGCGTTTTGACCTGAACTCCAAAATCCCCCTCCAATCTTTGTTTTAAAGCGACCAGACGTTCTTCTCTACGTCCCGTTAAAATAAGGTTGTATTGATTTTTAGCAAAGGTTTCTGCGCAAGCTTCGCCAATGCCCGCAGTTGCACCGGTTATTAAAACTAATTTGCTCATTGGAACGAAAATATAAAAATTATTTTTTTGATGTGGAAATTATGCCCGAAATATGTGTATATTTTTCTAAAACAAGCAAGATAAGTATTTGTTTAGCTACTCGAAATAAAGGCTAAAAACGAAGTTTCTCAAAAACAATTTGTCGATTGATTCTGAATAAGGCTCATTATCTCTCTTAAGTACGCTTTTAAAGGAATTACTAAGTTTTATTTCCGGAGACAATTTAAAAAACTCAAAATATAAATCAAATCCTATTCCTATTTCATAAGACATGAATTTTTTTTGATTTTTTAAAAATTTCTGAAAATAGTCTTTGGTTTCATCATCAAATTTCTTTTTTGAAGCGATGTCTATTCCATACTTTAATCCACCTATAAGATAAGCTCTGAAATTATTTCTCCTGTCCGATTTTAATTTCAGAGACAACGGAAAATCTACCATTGTTGCATTTACGGACCGTCTTATTTTCCCATCAGGTGCCTCAACCTTGTCCTGCTTGTAGTCGTCATTACTATGTTTAAAACTATAATCTACTACCCTGTCTGTAAAAGTTAAGGTTGGTGTGAAGCGTAAATTAAGATGTTTAGTAAGATACAAATCGCTGACAAACCCTAAACCAAACCCGGGATTTAATGCAGAACTAATACTTACAAGTGTATCTACTTTTTGGGGATTCGGAAAATTGGCTAAATCTTCTCTATTGAAAAGTGGCTCTTTCCAATTAACTGACTTCTGGATTTTATATTCCGAACCGATATACTGAAAAGTAAATCCAAAGTGTAAAGTTTCATCGTCTACTCCTCCACCCCAATTCCCCTGTGCAAAAGCTGCAATGGAAAAAAGAAGGGACAAAAAGACAAATGAAAGCTTTTTTATCATTTAACTCCAGTGTATATAGAACAGATACCAAACGTTAAAGGACGAAATTTAGTTTGTTGAAATCCTAATTTATCCATCAGATTGGTAAATTTTTCTCCGTCAGGAAAAGCTTCTACAGATTCTGGCAAATAGGTATAAGCACTGGAATCTTTGGAAAAGAACTTTCCTATAAGCGGCAGAATATAATGGAAATAAAAATTATAAGCTTGTTTAACAGGAAACGTTGTGGGTTTAGAAAACTCCAGCACCACCAGTTTACCTCCAGGTTTTAGCACACGATACATGTCTGCAATTCCCTTTTCTAAATACTCGAAATTTCTTACACCAAAGGCAACCGTTATGGCATCAAAAGTATCATCTTCAAAAAGTAATTTCTCCGAATCTCCAAGTCTTACCTCATAAACATCACCTTTATTTCTTTTGGCTATTTTCTGCCTGGCAACTTCCAACATTCCTTCCGAAATATCTACTCCAATAACTTTTTCTGGTTTTAGAATTTCGATAGCTTCGAAAGCGAAATCTCCTGTCCCTGTTGCAACATCTAACATTAGCTTGGGCTGAACAGACTTGAGTTCCTTAATTGCTTTTTTTCGCCAGATAATGTCTATCCCCAACGACATAAAGTGATTTAAAAAATCGTAAGTTTTAGAGATATTGTTGAACATGGTTGCAACCTGCTCTTTTTTTGCAACCTGCTGATCTTTATAGGGAGTAATATTTTGTGCCATTGTTGATGCAAAGATAAAAGAAATTAGTTAGCTCTTGTTGCAAGCTGGGTTTTCTCTCAATCTGATTCAAAAATATAGCGATTATTGGATTTGTTAAAGCGTTTACACTCCAATTGCCGTGTTTTACCAGTATCTGCCAGACTTTGCCGTATTTTGCTTAATTCTCCAACATTTCTTCGAGGCTTCTTCGGGACTCCTTCGAGAAACAGGGGGTATTTCCCGAAGAAAGCCCGAAGGAGTCTGGAAAATCTTAAACGAGAAGATATATAAATATCTACAACCACACACTACCGATATTCTTAAATAGAGAACAATCCGAAATATTCAGATGTAAAGTCCTTCAGTGTATTGAGGAGCTTTGTCATTTTTTTAAATTGCTAAAAACCCAAATTAACCCCTACGCCAAACACTTGTCTAATTTGGAAACCTTTGTAGGCATTATCATCATAGATGGTTTGGAAGGCCACGTTAGTTGATAAATATTTATTGATTTTCATTACCACATTTAATTGGTAATCTAAATCAACATTTTGCGGATCTTCTAAATAGTTAGCATACAGATTCAGGATATTTTCTACAGAAACATTTTCCATAATATTAAATTTATAATATCCAGATGTGTAGAAACCCAATTCATATCTTAGGTTTTTCCCTTCATCTACCCCAAAATATTTAGCATCGGGCAACGTCCGGTCTTTTTCTACAAAAACCATTTTGGAAGTCGCAGGAGCTATATTAACTTTCAAATTATCACTTTTTTTCCATAACATACCCGGACCAAATGTTAAATATGCTGGTGAAAAGAAATTAGTGTATGAGGTTCTTGTCTCCTTACCATTGGCATCTGTACCATATTCATAACCTTCTGTAAGTTGAGTCTTAAAATTCACAAAACCAGAATAGAACCAGTTTCCGGAAGCCTTTCTTCCGTAAAGAGAATTACGCTCTATCCTGTCATCTGTTTTCTTAGCAAACTCAGCATTTTTAGTTTTCACCAAACCGTAAGAGCCTATAATTTTATTATCCCAGGTTATGTTTTCCCGCTTGTAATTAAAATCATAATTTACTCCTAAGGTTCCGGCTATATTATTTTCACCACCGGCTAACCAAGGGTAATTAAGAAAATTGTAAAAATGGTTTTCTTCATAGCTTATTATTTTTAATTTCCAGCAATTATACAAAGAATGTCGGTTTGTTCCTTAATCTTTTTAAAGCATCTGTAAATTAACTGTATCTTTGCAGGATGATTATCAAATCGGCAGAATTTACAGTAAGTAACACAAAGATTAGCAAACTTCCGCCTTGTGTTTTGCCTGAATATGCTTTTATTGGAAGATCTAACGTAGGAAAATCTTCTTTAATAAATATGCTTACAGGTGTAAAAGGATTAGCCAAAACTTCTCAGAAACCCGGAAAAACCCAATTGATTAATCATTTTTTAATTAATAAAGACTGGTATCTGGTTGATCTTCCTGGCTATGGTTATGCCCGAAGCTCAAAATCTAACAGACTGGAATGGGCTAAATTCATAAAGAATTATTTAGAAAAAAGAGAAAGCCTCCAATGTGTTTTTGTTTTGGTTGACAGCCGATTGGAACCGCAAAAAATAGACATTGAATTTTGCTGTTATCTGGGAGAAAGAGGAATTCCCTTCATTTTAATTTTTACTAAGGCAGACAAAAACGGAGTAACCAAAGCTCAAAAAAATATGGCTCTTTTTAGAAAAGAGCTGTTAAAGTATTTTGAAGAAATACCTCAGATGCTATTAACTTCTGCCGAAACAAAATTTGGAAAAGATCAGGTACTGGAATTTATAGCAGAGGTTAACCAAACTTTCGAAGTGCCTGAAATTGCAAAGACCGAGGAGTAATTATTATATGTACCAAGCGGCTGTTTTAATTTTTGACTTTAATTCTGACTTTTGACGTCATCTAACTATTAATGAAAAACGGCTTTTATTTGTAACATGAAGAAATATTTATCGTTAGTAACGTTTTCGCACACTATCTTTGCCATGCCTTTCGCTTTTATTGGCTTTTTCCTAGCTGTAAGCACAACAGATCATGAATTTTCGTGGTCAAAACTGGCATTCATGATTGTATGTATGGTATTTGCCAGAAATGCTGCCATGGCTTTTAACAGATACCTTGACAGGGATATTGATGCACTGAACCCGAGAACCAAAGTTAGAGATATCCCCGCTGGCAGGATTTCTGCAAAAAATGCTTTAATATTTACTATAGTTAACTGTTTACTTTTTGTAACAGCAACCTGGTTTATTAATCCATTATGTTTTTACTTGTCTCCAATTGCCTTACTGGTAGTTTTAGGATATAGTGCCACCAAGCGTTTTACAGCACTATGTCACCTTGTTCTGGGACTGGGACTTTCACTTGCCCCTATTGGTGCTTATCTGGTTATTACAGGTGAGTTTGCCCTGCTTCCTATATTATTTTCTGGCGCTGTTCTTTGTTGGGTAAGCGGGTTCGATATTATTTACGCCCTTCAGGATGAGGAATTTGACAGAAATCAAAAATTACATTCTATTCCATCTTATATGGGAACCAAAAACGCATTAATTACCAGCAATATACTGCATGTCCTTTCGGCAGGCTTTGTTATAGTACCTATTTTTATTACTCCACTTTCCTGGTTCTACTATGCAGGTTTGGTGATTTTTATTTCCATGCTTATCTACCAGCACAGATTGGTAAAACCAAACGATTTATCAAGAGTTAATTTTGCATTCATGACTACAAATGGCATTGCTTCTGTTGCTTTTGCCGCTTGCTTTTTATTAGACATTTTTATTAGATCATAATTATCATGATAGAAAAAAGAAAAAAAACCTTTGTTCCTGATTCTTTAGAAATAAAATGGGAAAATTTAGAGCCACTTTTCAACGAACTGGTTAATCGTTCTTTAAACAACGCTGCAGATTTAGAGCAATGGCTACGAGACAGAAGTGAACTGGAAGCAACTTTAGAAGAAGATTTCGCCTGGAGATATATTAAAATGACCTGCGATACAGCGAATGAAGAACTGTTAAAAAGCTTTCAGTATTTCGCTACGGAAATTGAACCAAAAATTGCTCCATTACAAAATGAACTTAACAAGAAACTAGTCGGGTCTGTCTATGTGAATGATCTCGATCATGAAAAATATTTCATCTATTTAAGAGGTGTAAAAAAAGCATTAGCTTTATTCAGAGAAGAGAACATTCCTTTGCAAACCGAACTCCAGGTTGAACAGCAAAAATATCAGGGTATAACCGGTGCCATGTCTGTAACTATAGACGGGCAGGAATATACACTGGAACAAGCTTCTAATTTCCTGAAAGATCTGGATAGAGATAAACGTCAGAAAGCATGGGAAAGCATAACCATAAGACGCCTGCAAGATAAGGAGGAACTGGATAGTCTGTTCAATAAACTGAAATCGCTAAGACATCAGGTTGCTTTAAATGCTGGATTCCAAAATTTCAGAGATTATATGTTTGAGGCTTTGGGCCGATTTGATTATTCTGTTCAGGATTGCTTTGATTTTCATGATGCCGTTCAGCAAGAAATTGTCCCTTTATTGGCAGAACAGGCCAACGAGCGAAAAAAAGCACTGCAACTGGATGTTTTAAAACCCTGGGATACTGAAGTTGACACTTCTGGTAAGCCAGCATTGAAGCCTTTTGAAAATGGTGAAGAGCTTATCAGCAAATCTATTCAATGCTTCCGTAAATTAAATCCATATCTTGGAGAAAGACTTTCCATCATGAAAGACAATAACCTTTTTGACGTGGAAAGCAGAAAAGGAAAAGCTCCGGGAGGTTATAATTATCCTCTGGCGGAGACTGGCGCTCCTTTTATCTTTATGAATGCTGCTGGTTCCTTCAGAGATCTGACAACTATGGTTCACGAGGGTGGCCACGCTGTTCATACTTTCTTAACCGCAGATTTAGAATTGAATGATTTTAAACATTGTCCTTCTGAAGTGGCAGAGCTGGCCTCTATGTCTATGGAATTGATTTCTATGGATTATTGGGACGAGTTTTTCTCCAATCCAGAGGAATTGAAAAGAGCTAAACAATATCAATTAAAAGATGTTCTTAAAACTTTGCCATGGGTGGCTGTCGTAGATAAATTCCAGCATTGGATTTACGAAAACCCAAACCATACAAGTGAAGAACGTACCGCAGCGTGGAAAAGAATTTTCACAGAATTTGGTGCTAATTTTGTCGACTGGAGTAATCATGAGAAAGCCCTGGCCAACCTTTGGCAAAAACAACTTCATATTTTTGAAGTACCATTTTATTACGTCGAATATGGAATTGCCCAATTAGGTGCAATTGCTGTATGGAAAAACTATAAAGAGAATCCGGAAAATGGGTTAAACAGCTATATAAATGCTTTAAAATTGGGTTATACAAAATCTATTAAAGAGATTTATAAGACTGCAGGAATCGAATTCAATTTCAGTGCGGGTTATATCAGAGAGCTTGCGCAGTTCGTCATGTCGGAATTAAAGAAATTAGATTAAAGCTTATTTTGAGATAAAGGGTTATCTTCTATGCTTGTATGACCAAACATAGAAGACAACCCTTCTTTTGTTAATTTACAGGAGTTACTTCTTTAATATGATAATTCCTTAAACCATCTGGCATTTCCCAACTCACTATATCCCCTGTTTTATAACCTGCCAGCGCAACACCTATTGGTGAAAGAATAGACAGCTTATTTAACTTCTGTTTTGCTTTCTTGGGTTCTACTAAAATAAATTCCAGTTCCTTTCCAGAGTCTTCTTCTCTAATTTTTAATTTTGTATTGACAGAAACAAATTCGGTCGGCAAAGCCTTTTCAGTCAACACTTCTGCTTTTTCTAATTCAGACATCAGTTTCTGTTTATTAAAATCTGGCATTGTATTGCTGTTAGACTTTAGATAGTCTTTTAATAGACTGTAAACACCTTTTGATAATTTCAATTCTAAGCTTTCCATTGTGTATTAATTTTTTATTTAAACATTATTTCATTTAAAACCGATCTTCTAAAACCATAAACATGACGAAACATAGCATAGAGCTACGCCTTACAAAATGATGTAAAATGGATGAAAAAGATGCCTTATTAAGGCCCCGACTCTTTTAAGCCGGGGCTTAGGAAATAAAGTCTTTACTGGAAATCTGGTAGGTGTATTCCTTAGGCAAACTAAAACGGTTAAACCTGTCGTAAAAGGCAAAGCTATTAGCAATAACCGCTGCCAATTGTTTTAAATAAGCATCAAAGTTGATTCTAATTACCATTTTTAATCCTCCAATGAATTTAATTAAAGATACCCCTTTAATTTTCATTTTGGAAAACATATTCGTTTTAAGACATTATTATGGCAGGATGACAGTTAAAAATACAATATTAACTATCTTTGTTATATAGCTATTTTTTAATCATGTTAACTCATCACGTATTATTTTGGCTAAAGCCCGAGACTACCAGGGAACAGAAAAAAGCTTTCCGTAAAGGGTTAGAATCGCTCAGAAATGTAGAAACTATTAAATCTATTTACATTGGCACACCTGCCCCTATAGATAGAGCAGTAGTAGACGCAACTTATACTTTTTCTCTTTTAACTATTTTTGAGGATTTAGCTGGTCACGATGTTTATCAGACACATGCTATACATCTGGCTTTTTTAGATGAATTTAAAAGCTTGTTTGAAAAAGTTTTGATTTATGATTCTCAGTAATATGATAAAAATAAGAACTCTGGCAGCTATTATCCTGTCTGCCACTTTTAGTCAGTGGGCATCAGCTCAAACAAAAGTTGAACGTGAGTACCGTATAAAAAAGAACGCAGTTCCTGAAAATGCCCTCACCTTTATTGAAGAATGCTTTCCCGGTTCAACCGTAAAATGGTATCGTGAAGAAAACACAAAAGGTTCATTTATAGAAGCGAAAACCATACAATCAAAAACAAAATATAGTATTAAGTTTGACAGTCAGGGAAATTTACAGGATACAGAGCAGATTGTTTCTTTTGAAAGTCTTCCAACCGAAGCCAGGGATAAAATTGGCGATTTTTTAAAAACCAGATTTACAAAGTATAGAATTGTAAAGATACAGAAGCAATGGCTTGCCGCTGAAACCACCATCAAATCATTAATTACCACAGGAAAATCTGATACCAGATACGAAACTAATTTCGAATTGGAAGTTAGAGGGACCAAAGACAAAGACATAGACTTCTTTGAATTTCTGTTTAACGAAAATGGAAAGCTTTTAAAAGAATATGAAATTGTCCAAAAAAACACCAATAATCTAATTTTCTAACATGAGGGTTAAAATCATTTTAATACTTGTTATAAGTTTAACAAGCATAAATACTTTTGCTCAGAACGAATATAAACTAGGCCTGCTTACTCAAATAAATACAGATATATCATTTGAAAAAAAATGGAAGCTGAATGCCAAACTTGAAAACAGACAAATTTTCTATGAAGGCATTACCGGAATGCCTATGAACTTACAATATGAATACGAAAGGTCTGACATAGAACTCGTATTGACGAAAAAATTAAACAGTATCCATACAGTAGGAGCTGGCTACCTGGGGAGACGTAAAGAAAACGGAGATATTATTCACAGATTCATACAACAATACGCATTGGTACAAAAGACTGGGAATATACGCCTTGCTCACCGTTTCAGGACTGATGAAACTTTTGGCAAAAACGAGGACTTCAGATTCAGACTAAGGTATCGAATTAGTACAGACAAAGCATTGGAAGGACAAACTATAGATGAAAAGGAGTTTTATCTGAAATTTAGCAATGAATATTTAGGTTCTTTGAAAAAAAACGATGTCAATTTTGAAATACGCGGACTTGCTGCCTTAGGTTATAATATAAATGATTCTAATAAAATTGAAGCCGGATTGGATTACAGAATGGAAGAAATGTTAAGTGAGACAAAAACCCATTTGGGTTGGTTAAATCTGAGCTGGTATTATAGTTTTTAAAGAATATCATGGAAAATACTTTCGCTCAAAAAGTTATAGCTTTCAACCGAAAACTCCATTATTCAGGAGATTTACCAAAAGGATTTCAGGTAATGAATCCGTATATGAACAACCCAGAAACCATGCTGGTCATGCAGGCTTTTTATGAGAAGTATTATAATGATTCTACTCCAAGAAAGTTTATCATTGGAATTAATCCGAGTCGTCATGGGGCAGGTGTAACCGGTGTACCATTTACCGATACCAAACGATTGGAGAGCGTTTGTGGTATTAAAATGGAATCAGCGTATACCCACGAAATATCTTCTGTCTTTATATACGACATGATAGCAGCATGGGGCGGCCCGCAAAGTTTTTATAAACATTTTTATATAAACTCTCCTTTCCCTCTGGCAATCATCAGAAATGCCGGAGCAGATAAATGGTTGAATGCAAATTATTATGACGACAGGAGGCTGTTTGAAATGGTAAAAGATTTTATGATATATTCGCTTAGACAACATATCAGCCTGGGATTAGATACTTCTGAAGTCTTTATATTAGGAAAGAAAAACGCCGATTTTATTAGCAAGTTGAACAAAGAAGAAAAATTATTTGATAAGCTAACCATATTGGAACATCCCCGTTATATCCAACAGTACAAATCAAAAGATAAGCAGTTATATATTGATAAGTATATACAGGCCTTATACAAAATTCTATAATTAACCTAAGTTATTCAGATTTCATCGGGTAGACCATCTCTTTCATTACAAAGAGTTCAGGGAAAGGGACCATCAAAACCGACAATATTTTGGCTTTTCAGATAGCCCCTTTAAATTTCTTTTTAAATATTTATAATTGAGGGTATTTTTCAGGATCAGATTCGCTCATCATCTGATAAACAATCTCTATCACATCATCGGCACTTGGTTTTGTAAAGTAATCACCATCCGATCCATACGGAGGTCGGTGAGCCTTAGCTGGTAATGTTTTAGGCTGTGCATCTAAAGCATAATATCCATTTTGACGTTCTAAAATATCCTGCAGAATATATGCTGAGGCTCCTCCCGGAACATCTTCATCTACTACTAATAATTTATTTGTTTTTTGCAGAGATTTTGCACAATCCATGGCTAAATCAAAAGGCATCAAAGTTTGTACATCTATGACTTCTGCATTTATGCCTAAGGTTGCCAATTCTGCAACCGCCTCCATAATCTGTTTAATAACAGCTCCGTAAGAAACAATTGTAATATCGGTGCCTTCTCTTAAAATTTCCACCTGCCCAAGTGGTATGGTAAACTCGCCAACATTGTCGGGAAGCTTTTCTTTTATACGATACCCGTTCAGAGTCTCAATCATAACTGCCGGTTCATCGCCCTTTAGTAAAGTATTATACATACCTGCCGCCTGAGTCATATTTCTAGGGACGCATAAATGGACTCCTCTCAAAGATCCCAAAATAGCACTCATTGGCGATCCGGAATGCCAGATACCTTCTAATCTGTGACCTCTTGTTCTAACGATCATTGGTGCAATCTGGCCAACTTTTGTTCTATAGCTTAATGAAGCAACATCATCAGTCAATATGTTTATTGCAAAAAATATGTAATCCAGATACTGAATTTCGGCAATAGGTCTAAAACCTCTCAAAGCAAGCCCTATTCCCTGCCCCATAATCGTCATTTCACGAATTCCGGTATCTGAAATTCTTATTTCTCCAAACTTTGCCTGTAAACCGGCAAATCCCTGATTAACGTCTCCAATTAATCCTAAATCTTCTCCAAATGCTACTAATAAAGGATTCTTTCTAAAGTTAGCTTCAAAACATGCGTTAAGTACATCTTTTCCATCAACCATTTTAGAATCGGCGCTGTACACCGGAGCTGTATGTTCAATTTTTAAAGGAGATTGGGGAGTATCTGAAAAAAGTCCCGAATTATATCTTTCTTCATTTACCTTTTTTTGTTCTTCGTACCAATTTTTTAAAGCTGATTTAGCATTCGATTCATGAAATCTTGCTACTCTTAAAGCCTTACGAATAGCTCCAAACATTTCCTTCCTTAGCGGATCGATCTCTGATTTATAGATAAGTGCTATTTTCTTTACCTCGGGAATTTCCTGACCTAAATCTTCTAAAAGTACTATTGCCTTGTTACGTTCAATTTTTACATCTTCTAAAAACTCTGTCCAGGCTTCTTTGATAACAGCTTTGACGTCTGATTTTATCTGGTTTTCAATTTCCGTTAGCTCTTCCTCTGTGCTGATAGCAGATTCCAGCATCCACTTGCGCATATGTGCAATACAATCGTACTCTTTCTCCCACTCTAAACGCTCTTTAGATTTATAACGCTCATGTGATCCTGAAGTAGAATGTCCTTGCGGCTGTGTCATCTCTGTCACATGAATCAAAACCGGCACATGCTCTTCACGGCATATCTTAATGGCTGTTTCATAAGTTTCGCAAAGCGCCACATAATCCCAGCCTTTCACTTTAAAAATCTCAATCCCCGGCTTATCTTTGGTTCTCTGGAATCCTTTCAGAACTTCTGAAATATCTTCTTTGGTAGTCTGATATTTATTTGGAACAGATATCCCGTAACCATCATCCCAAATAGAAATAGCTAATGGGATTTGTAATACACCTGCGGCATTAATAGCTTCGAAAAACAAACCTTCTGCCGTAGAAGCATTACCTATGGTTCCAAATGCCACTTCATTCCCATTAATAGAAAACTGTGTAAATTCTTTGAGTTCCGGATTTTGCCGGTATAATTTAGAAGCTTCTGCCAAACCCACCAGGCGAGCCATCTGTGTTGCTGTCGAAGATACATCAGAGGCAGAATTCATCATTTGAGTCAGGTTCTTCCAGGAACCATCAGGATTCACAGATCGGGAAGCAAAATGTGCATTCATTTGCCGTCCGCCTGAATGGGGCTCATGCTCTAAATCTGGATGTGCATATAATTGGGCAAAAAACTGTTTAACATTAGCCATTCCTGTGGCAAACATAAAAGTTTGATCTCTGTAATAACCAGATCTCCAGTCTCCCTTTCTAAAGGCTTTGCTCATAGCCACTTGGGCTACCTCTTTTCCATCTCCAAATATTCCAAATTTCGCCTTACCAGTTAATGCTTCTTTTCTTCCCTGTAAACTTACTTGCCGGCTTTCATATGCAATTTTGTAGTCTTTTATTACTATAGACTTAAAGTCGTCAAAACTCAATTCCGAAGTATCAAACTGATTGGTTACTTTATATTGCATCTCTAAAATTTCTGTCCGTTGCTTTCAAAAATAGGAAATATCATCGGGTATGCCGAATTTTACAATCTTATTTCATAAAATATTTGGAACATCTTTTGAGTTTACTACATTTGAATAAAATTAAATTATCATGAAAAAGCTACTTATTATTGCTGCTGTATTAGTTGGTTTTGTAGGCTTCACTGCTATGCAGGACAATAAAGCAGAATTTAAGTTTGTAGAAGAAACTCATGATTTTGGTAAGATCCCTCAGGGAAAACCAGTTTCTTTTACATTCAAATACACTAACGTAGGTAACGAGCCGTTGATTATTTCTAACGTAGAGTCTACTTGTGGCTGTACTGTTCCAAGTGTAGAGCCTAAACAAGGTACTCCACTTCCAAAAGGGGGAACTGGATCAATCACTCTAACTTATAATGCTGCGGCTGTAGCTCCTTTTAACAAATTCGTTAAAATTACTTCTAACTCCAAAACTCCTGTAAAAATGTTATACATTAAAGGAGAGGTAGTTAGCGCCGCCAATTAATTTAAACTCATTTAAATTCAGGAAAAGCCTTCCCTGCATTTCAGGAAAGGCTTTTCTTTGTATATAGACTTTAACAAAAATTATAAAAATTACAAAAACACCACTTAATTTTGTGGAATTATGCCAAAGATATCTGAAAAAGGGAAACAGATGCCAGCTTCGCCAATTAGGAAGCTTACACCGCTAGCTGAGAGAGCAAAAGCTAAAGGTACAAAGGTTTATCATTTAAACATTGGACAACCTGATATTGAAACGCCAGCCGTAATGTTAGACGCCATTAAAAACATTGATTTTAAAGTATGGGCCTACACTGCATCTGAAGGGACAGTCGCGTATAGAAAATCTCTGGTACATTATTACAATAAATTGGGTTATAATATTACTCCCGAAGATATCCTGGTAACAACGGGTGGATCGGAAGCTATCATTATTTCTTTAATGACCTGCTTAAATCAAGGCGATGAGGTAATTATCCCGGAACCTTTTTATGCAAATTACAATGCTTATGCTTGCCAAAGTGATTCTATCGTAAAACCTATTCTTTCGGTTATCGATAATGGATTTGCTTTACCTCCTATTTCTGAATTTGAAAAATCAATTACAGAGAAGACAAAGGCAATCATGATTTGCAATCCTAATAATCCTACCGGATATCTCTATTCCAAACAAGAATTTTTGGATTTAAGGGAATTGGCATTGAAGCATGATTTATATATTATAGCTGATGAAGCTTACCGCGAATTCTGTTATGACGGTAAAGAGTTTCTTTCGCCGATGCATTTTGAAGGACTGGAAGAACACGCTATTATCATTGATACGGTTTCTAAACGGTATAGCGCTTGCGGTGCGAGATTAGGTTGTATTATTACTAAAAACAAAGCTTTTATGGAAATAGCTCTGCGCTTTGCACAAGCCAGACTAAGCCCTGGAATGGTAGAACAAATTGCTGGTGAAGCCGCTTCTTTATATACTCCTGATGAATACTTCCAGGAAGTAAACAAAGAATACGCAAAGCGCAGAGATATATTAGTAAGTGCACTTAATAAAATGGATGGCGTATATTGTCCTAATCCGGGCGGTGCATTTTATGTGGTCGCTAAATTACCTATAGATAATGCAGATAATTTCTGTAAATGGATGCTGGAAGAGTTTAGCTATGAAAAACAGACTGTTATGTTAGCGCCTGCTTCTGGTTTTTATGCTACAAAAGGTGTTGGAGATGATGAAGTTCGTCTCGCATATGTATTAAATCAAGATGATCTTACAAATGCGATGATTTGTCTTGAAAAAGCGCTGGAAATTTATCCAGGACGCACGCTTGCGCCTAAAAATGAATTTGTAAAGACATTTTCATAACAATATATATTTATATTTGTATTGTGTTACCGGGGTCGACCGGAATTGACAGGATGGACGATAAGTGTGTAAGCATGCAGTGAATTGAGGATGCATCACTATAATCAGGATTCTCAAACAATAAAAGGCGAAAATAATTACGCTCTTGCTGCTTAATCTTAAATGATTTAAGATTTGCCCTAGTCTCGCTAAAGTAGCGGAAGCAGGATGTTCCCCAGAGGTTCTAGCCAACGACATCTGATACGGGAGCACCGAAAAGTTGGAATAAGGATACAAATGTTTCGATAGTATCCCGACAATTTTAGAAACTAAGACTAATGCAGGCTGTTTGTGGCCATCATTAGTTCGAAAACCAAACACAAAATAAGCATGTAGAAAGCGCAACTGATCCCATGTTTGGACGAGGGTTCGAATCCCTCCGACTCCACAAAAACCTTAACTCTAAAAAGTTAAGGTTTTTTTATTTCGCAAAAAGAACAATTCTATCACCAGTATCTTTTTGATTTTCAATATTTTGAAGATTAAATAGCAAATATTAAAATCCATTATTTATATTTGATCTAAATTAGAGAATTTAAACAATGCTAACCCTAACTATTCTTTTACAATTATTGAGTACCGCGTTGTTTTATAAGACTTCAAAAAGAGTATCAAATGCCACGATTTTACCATTTTTACCGAAAAGCACATCGAAATTATGGCTAAAGGGTAGTGCTACAGGCCTATTCATAGTTAGCTTGTTTTTATTCTCCTGTAGCTTGGGGGTCAGTTCTGGAATTATTTCGGGAATTTTATCCTTTTTATGTGTTCTTTCATTAACGGTAATATTAAATCCACTAAAATATATCAGATTTCGACTGTTAATTATCCTGAGTCTGATATTGTTTTGTTGTGAATATTTTTTGTTCTAAAATATGCCTGCTAATCCAAAATATTTAACCTCTTCACCTTTTTTAAGAACTATAAAAATTTTAGTAGGTTTCATTGGTGGATACGTTGTATCAATGACGTTTCACCTTATGCTAACGCAAATTTTCCCGAGAGAAAATGTAACCATTACTGCGGGTTTAACTGCTGTAATATTATGGGTATGTCTAATGATTTATACTTTCATTGCAAAATCTGTGTGGCGAGTGTTATGCTGCTATCTGTTGCTAGCCCTTTTATTTAGTTTACCTTTTATCGTATAAGCTCCATGAATCGTCGCAACTACAATATATATTTTCACTTACATACGATAACTGGAATTATATCTGCAGTATTATTATTTGTTATATTCTTTGCAGGTTCCTTCTCTTTTTTTAAAAGTGACATAGAAGCCTGGGAAAACAATAGTTCTTATAAAGCTAATCCATTGGCTACTGGTAAATATCAAAAACTGTTAGATTCCCTGGACCAGGCTATTGGGCTTTATGGTAGAAACATTAATCTTTTGAGCTACGAAAATTCCCTAAACTCTTATGTGTATATTACTACTTCAAAAGATACCTTAAACAATCCTAATGCAAAAGAAACACGTTCTTTTGTATATAATTCCCAGGAACACTCTCAGAAAACTTATGCAGAGGCTTACAGTTTAAGTGAGTTTTTATACCGTCTGCATTTCCTTGCCCAATTAAATATTATTCCTTTACCTTTTCGGGTTTCTCCCTTTGGATATCTAATAGCCGGACTAACAGCTTTTGTATTTCTAATGGCACTAATCACAGGTATTCTTATACACTGGGATAAAATAATCAGCAATTTCTATTTATTTAGGCCATGGTCGAAGATTAAAACTATGTGGACCGATATACACACAGTTCTGGGAACTATAGGTCTTCCCTTTCAACTAATTTATGCTATTACCGGTTTTGTCTTAATTGTTAATGTTATTGTACTGGGTCCTTTTTCTTCCGTAGCATATAAAAATGAAACCCCAAAAATGTATAACGATCTAAACATCAACTTAGATGTTTCAAAATATGATTTCAAAAATCAAAAAATGCTTTTTATACCCAACGTAGATTCGATAACTGCTGTTACGAACGCAAGCTGGGGTAATGGAAGAATTAAATCTGTTGCTATCAATAATTATGGAGATGAAAATATGGTAATCGCGATTCAGGGATTTTCTCCGCCAAAAGAGAACTTTTCCAGTTTTGGGAAGGCTATATACGAAGCAAAAACCGAAAGATTTATTTATTTAAAAGACGCTGTAAAGGAAACATCTTATGTCGATGTAATTTATTCACTCATTTATAAATTACATTATGGCAATTATGGCGGTTATTTCTTAAAAGCTATTTCATTTATATTAGGAGCATTAGGTTGTTTAGTTATGGCTTCGGGAATTATGATATGGTTTTCTGCAAGAGATAAAAACAATATAGCATCTAAAAAAAGAAAATTCAATTTTTGGGCTACAAATATCTTCCTGTCTACATGTTTAAGTATGTTACCTGTAACAGCAATTTCATTTATTATTGTCAAATTGGATTTAGGTTCCGGACAGAGCTTTTTATATCACGTATATTTTTATACCTGGCTGGCTTTTTCTATTTTTTACATTTTCAGGAAAAACCTGTCGAAAGCAATAAAAGAAATCTTTCTAATTAGTAGTGTATTGGCACTAATTGTCCCCATCGTTAATGGCATTACAACAGGAAATTGGGTATGGAAAACCGCAGCAAAAGGAATGGTAGATATACTTATTATTGATTTACTGTGGATCTTCATCGCAGTGGTTTCAATATTATCTTTCTTAAGGCTAAAGAACAAACAAGTGAAACCGGTCTCTCGAAGACATTCGGTCTTAACTAAACTTAGAGATGTAAACTATTTATAAACACCTAGTCTATAAAATAAAAAGGAGCACTTCACAGCGCTCCTTCTAACTATATATTAACAAAAACTAAAACTGCCTGAATCCCCCGCGTCCTCTACCTCCCTGAACCATCTGGGTTTTATCTAACATGGTAAGCTGTCCTTTCATCATCTTTATCTGCTCAGCCATTAACTTATTTTTATCTGCTTTTTCCGCTTCTTTTAACAAACGTTGCGCTTCGCGTTTATTACGCTTAGCCATTTCTACTCCGGCCAAACTTAAGTTGGCTAAAGCGATGTTATGATCCATAGTTAAGCCAAACTGTAAAGCTTTTTTAAAGTATTTTTCTGACTTCATAGGTGAAGTTCTGGACTCTATCAATCCAATTAACAAATGATAATATCCCCACTGTCCTTTATAAAGTTCCTTTTCGTAATTTTTTATTTTGTTCAGCCAAATAGTGGCTTTATCCATGTTTTCTTTTCTCAGGAACCATTGCGCCATCAACATCTTTTCGTTGAAAATATAAGTAACAAAAATCAATATAGCTAAGAAAACCAATAGTATTCCCCACCCCCAATGCGAAAAGACCATTAAAGAAATTGCGGCTCCAAGTACTACTGCTGCGATTATAATTCTGATAAAATTTGGCATAAATTTACTGTGTATTCAATAATATTACGTTAATAAGCTATTTGCAATTTCATTTTATAGAATGCATGCTTAATTTAGCGAATGCAAATATCGGTTATTTGATTTGCTATTCATAAATAAAGGATAAAAAATGAGTATACAATTAGAAAGTTCGTGGCTTAGTGTTCTGGAAAAAGAATTTAAGCAAGATTATATGATGAGTTTAAAGCAGTTTTTACAAAATGAGAAATTGCAAAAAAAAGCCATCTATCCTCCAAGTACCGAAATTTTTAACGCTTTCAATTTGACTCCTTTTGAGCAGGTTAAAGTTGTAATTATAGGACAGGATCCCTACCATGGATACGGTCAGGCTCATGGGCTATCTTTTTCTGTAAAGGATAACATAAGACTTCCGCCGTCGTTACAGAACATTTATAAAGAATTGGAAACCGATATTGAAGGATTTAAGATTCCTGGCTCTGGAAATTTAACAAAATGGGCACAACAAGGTGTGCTATTATTAAATGCTACATTAACTGTAGAAGCTAATAAAGCGGGATCACATCAGAAAAGAGGCTGGGAAATATTTACCGATGCCGCTATAAAAGCTGTATCTGATTTTAAATCTGGAGTTGTATTTATTCTTTGGGGACGATTTGCACAAGAAAAAGAGCGATTGATAGACACATCCAAACACTACATTGTAAAATCAGCACATCCGTCTCCTTTCTCTGCTCACAGCGGCTTTTTTGGATCGAGGCCATTTAGCAAAACCAATGAATTTTTAAAAAAACAAAATCTACAGCCTATAGATTGGCAAATATGAGAGAGTTATGAGTTATTAGGTTATAAGTTGTGAGTTTTAAGTAGCATGTAGAAAGATTAAAGCTCCTTTACTATAAATACTTTTTACTTTTTACTTTTTACTTTTTACTTTTTACTTTTTACTTTTTACTTTTTACTTTTTACTTTTTACTTTTAATATTCTATCGGAATGATTGGTTCTTTTTTGCTAGTTGAAAGAATCATGAGTGTCTGAAAAGTCTTTACTACCGATATTTTGCTTATTTTATTCATAATAAGTTGTTCATAAGCCTTAATATCCTTTACATAAACTTTCAGTATGAAGTCATATTGCCCTGTAACATGGTGACACTCTGTAACTTCTTTAATTTGCTGAATTTCCTTTTGAAAGATACTTATAGTATCGTTTTGATGGAAGTCTAAAGAAACCTGAATAAAGGTTTTTATTCCTAAACCCAATTTCTCCTCATCTACTAAAGCATGGTAGCTCTTGATATAACCGGAATTTTCTAATTTTCTAACACGTTCTAAGGTTGGTGCCGGAGATAAACCAATCATTTGTGATAACTGCAGATTAGTAATACGTCCATTTTCTTGCATGATTTTGAGAATATTCAAATCAATCTTATCTAATTCCATGTTATTTGAAATAAAATGTAAAGATATATTTTATTAGCGAAACCAAATAAAATTTCGCATATCTGACATATTATACAATTGGCCATCTTTAAATATTTTTTTAGGTTAATCTAAAAATATTATTAGTTTTGCATAAACATTGTATCATGATTACATCATTTACAGAAGAGAACTACTTAAAGGCTATTTACCATCTTTCAAAAGATTTAAATATGGCTGTTAACACAAACGCCATTGCTGACTCTTTGAATACGAAAGCTGCTTCTGTAACAGATATGCTCAGAAAACTGGCAGAGAAAGACTTAATTAATTATAAGAAATATCAAGGTGTTACATTAACCGAAAAGGGAAAATCAAGTGCGTTGAATATTATTAGAAAGCATCGTCTTTGGGAAGTTTTTTTAGTAGAAAAACTTAAATTTAATTGGGATGAAGTCCACGACGTAGCCGAAGAGCTGGAACACATTCATTCTGATCTTCTGATTAATCGCCTTGACGAATTTTTAGAATTTCCTAAAATTGACCCGCATGGCGACCCTATACCCGATAAAAATGGAAGATTTCATGTTCCGGATCTAAAACCGGTTTGTAAGCTGGGGATTGGAGAAAAAGGGATTATCAGTGGAATCAGAGATCACTCTTCTATCTTTTTAAAATATCTTGCCGAACATAAGCTGACATTAGGACAGCAGATAGAAGTACTGAATATTATTGAATTTGATGGATCTTTTATCCTGAATATTGATAATCAGAAACAAACGGTAAGTAGGGACGTCGCTAAAAATTTATTGATTGCTTATGAATAGTTCTGAATCTTTAAGCGAAGTACACGGCTCGGTAGATCCTAATACCAAAAAGGGCTGGAGAAAGTTGTTTGCTTTTTTAGGGCCTGCCTATTTAGTAAGTGTAGGATATATGGACCCGGGAAACTGGGCAACGGACATTGCCGGCGGTTCTCAATTTGGGTATAAACTGATTTGGGTATTACTGATGTCTAACCTTATCGCGCTACTATTACAATCTTTAAGTGCCAGACTAGGGATCGTAAAAGGCCTGGATTTAGCTCAGGCATCAAAAAGGGCTTATCCTAAATGGGCTAACATTCCGTTATATATATTGGCTCAGATTGCTATTATAGCTTGCGATCTGGCAGAAATTATTGGAATGGCCATTGGCTTGAATTTGCTTTTTGGTATTCCGTTAATTTGGGGAATTAGTATTACAGCTTTAGATACCATTCTTTTACTGTTTTTGCTAAAAAAAGGAATGCGAAGCATGGAAGCTTTTATTCTTTCCATGGTTTTTATTGTTGGTATTTCCTTCCTTTTCGAAATGTTCATTGTAGAGCCTGATTTTGAGGAAGTGGCAAAAGGTTTTGTTCCCTCAGAACTTGGCGGAAGTGCTTTATATATCGCAATAGGTATAATTGGAGCAACAGTAATGCCCCACAATCTTTATTTACATTCCTCTTTAGTACAAACCCGGAAGATTGAAAGAAATGATAGAGGCATTAAGGAAGCTCTTAAGTTCAATTTGATAGATACAGCTGTGGCACTTAATCTGGCTTTCTTTGTTAATGCAGCTATTTTGGTACTGGCAGCAGCAGCATTTTACACTAATGGACATCACGAAGTAGCAGAAATACAGGATGCCTATAAATTATTGGAAAATATTTTTGGAACCGCAGCACCTACCTTATTTGCTATTGCTTTAATCGCTTCCGGACAAAGTTCAACCGTTACCGGAACTTTAGCAGGCCAGATTGTTATGGAAGGCCACCTCAATTTACGTATTGAACCATGGGTTAGAAGATTATTGACAAGGCTGTTGGCTATTGCTCCCGCCTTTTTCACCATTTTACATTATGGAGAAGATGCTTTGGGAGAATTGCTTATTTTAAGTCAGGTTGTGCTAAGTCTCCAATTGGCTTTTGCTATTATTCCACTCATCTATTTCACTTCTAACAAAACCGAGATGGGAAAGTATGCTATTAAAAACTGGGTTAAGATCCTAGCCTGGCTCGCGGCAACTATTATTATTATGCTTAATATAAAACTGGTAATAGATGAAATTGGTGTATGGATTGCGGAAGCCGGATCTGAGAGCATTTGGATTTATATTTTTGTTATTCCTATTGCAATTGCCATTGGTCTATTGCTTTTATATATCATTCTTGCACCGTTAATTGAGCCTTATAAAAACAGAAAATACCGTAATATATTACCTCATGGCAAAGCTTTAAACTTTCAGGACTTGTCTATTCCGGAATACAAAAGTATAGGTTTAAGCATAGATTTTTCTGAACATGACAAAACAGTCATCAGGCATGCACTAATGCAGGGCGGAAAAAATGCTACTTATACGCTTATCCATATTGTAGAAACTGCCGGAGCGAGATACCATAAACATGAAGTTTTAGATATGGAAACCATTAGTGATGAAGATAATTTAAAGAAATATGTAGAACGGCTTGAAAATCTTGGCTATCAATCGCAATACGTTATTGGATATGGCTCTACATCTGGTTCTATAGCAAAGATTGTAAATGACAGCCATATAGATTTTCTGGTTATGGCTGCACATGGGCACAAAGGTTTTAAAGATTTACTCCTTGGATCTACAATTGATGCGGTTAGACACAATGTCAAAGTTCCGGTTTTAGTAGTTAGAGATTAAGTAATATGTTGAAGAAAGATAACATCAGACATATATTATCACTCTTCCACTTGATATTCTTTTGTCTTATTCTGACAAATAATATCCTGTTTGTTCATAGCCATAAGCTAGCGAACGGGCAAATTATTGTTCATGCCCACCCTTTCTTTCCGCAGGATGATGGTACTCCAATGCCACATCAGCACAGTTCGAACGATTATATTTCTTTAGGAAAAGTATTTCAGCCCGGACTTTTACTTTCTGAAATTCCATATATAAACTTTCAGGTTGCTTTGCCCGAGTTGATTTTACCTTATAAAGTATTCATCGTTTTATTTGATGGTAAATCTTTATTTCATTACGACCACAGAGGACCTCCGCTGTTCTAATTATTCAGGCTTAAGCCTGACCCATCGCTTTTTAAAATCTATTGTGTTTTCTAAACTTCAGGATTACGCCTGTAAAGAATAGGAAATATTTATTCAGCACCAGGCCAAGGACTAATTTCATTTTTTGCCATGCTTCTATTTTTTAAGGACATGACGCTATGCTTTTTTAAAATTTGTAAAAATATGAAAAGAATAATAACTATCATTACCATATTATTGATATATCAACAATTACACGCTCAAAACGCGGTTTTAAAAGGAAATATTACCAGCACAAGCGGACCTGTGGTTAACGCTTCCATCAAAGTATCAGGAACAGATAAAGGAACCATATCCGATGGTTTTGGTAATTTCCAATTGAATAAATTGAACAATGACGTTCTTCATTTAACCATAAGCGCTGTTGGCTACCAACCTAAGAAACAAACTGTAAATATTGATTCGGAAGTACAAACGATAAATATCACCCTGGAAGAGGATAATTTTGGTCTGAGTGAAGTTGTAGTCACGGGAACGATGAAAGAGATGAGCCGGAGCGACAGCCCTATTCCTGTAGAAATTATAACGCCACAGCTTTTCAAAAAAAATCCCACACCCAGCCTTTTTGATGCACTTGGAATGGTAAACGGTGTACAACCTCAATTGAATTGCAATGTCTGCAACACCGGAGACATACACATTAACGGTATGGAAGGTCCTTATACCATGATATTGATTGATGGAATGCCTATTGTTAGTGCACTTTCTACAGTTTATGGGCTAAGCGGTATCCCTAATAGTATGGTAGAGCGCATCGAAGTAGTTAAAGGTCCCGCATCTTCTCTCTACGGTTCTGAAGCCATGGGTGGAATCATCAATGTAATTACTAAAAATCCGGATAAAGCGCCACTTTTAAGCGCAGATGTTTTTACTACATCATGGGGTGAGGTAAGTGCGGACGCTGCTATGAAATTTAAAGCTCGAAAAAGCAGTGGGCTATTAGGGCTCAATTATTTCAATTACCAGAATACGATAGATAAAAACAAAGATAATTTTACAGATATGACTTTACAGAACAGAATATCTGTATTTAATAAATGGAACTTCCAAAGGAAAAATGACAAACAGGCCAGTATAGCAACCAGATACGTTTATGAAGATCGTTGGGGTGGCGAGATGAACTGGAACAAAAGCTACAGAGGCAGTGATATCGTTTATGGCGAGAGCATTTATACAAACAGAGCAGAATTGATTGGACTTTATCAGCTACCCGGTTCCGAAAAAATTTACACACAATATTCTTACAATTGGCACAAACAGGATTCGTGGTATGGCGACACCAATTACGACGCCACACAACATGTAGGTTTTATTCAATCTTATTGGGACAAGGAAATAAACAAAACGCATAACTTTTTATTGGGTGCTTCTTTCAGGTTTACCCAATATGACGATAATACCCCGGCAACAGCAAGTGAGGATGGACTTAGAAATCAACCAACAAAAACTCCTTTACCGGGAATCTTTATTCAGGACGAATGGAAGATTAATCCTAAAAATACTTTACTGGGCGGATACAGATTTGATTACGACAAACATCATGGAAGCATTCACTCTCCCCGCTTGGCCTATAAGTTATCTCCAAACCAGTACAATACGCTTAGAGCTAGTTTTGGTACAGGATTTCGTGTTGTTAACCTTTTTACCGAAGATCATGCAGCTTTAACGGGAGCCAGAAAAGTAGTTATTACCGAAGAACTAAATCCTGAAAGGTCTCTAAACGGAAATTTAAATTACGTTCTAAAAGTTCCGACAGATCGTCTTTTTATGGGGTTTGATGCTACTGCTTTCTATTCGCATTTCAGTAATAAAATTGTTGGTGATTTCGACAGCAATCCAAACGAAATTATTTACGAAAACCTGAATGGCCATGCTGTTACAAGAGGAATTTCTTTGAATACTGATTTCACTTTTACTTTTCCTTTAAAAGTGTTGGCGGGAATTTCATATATGGATGTTTTTCTAAAAGAAAAAGACGGAAACCGCTCGTTAACGAAAGTAAGACAACTTCATGCACCAAAATGGTCCGGAACTTTTGTAGGGACCTATAGCTTTGATAAAAAATGGTCGGTTGATTTAACAGGAAATTGGTATGGCCCGATGAGACTGCCTGTTTTACCTGACGACTTTAGACCTGAATATTCGCCCTGGTTCTTGATAGCCAATGTACAAATCAATAAAAAACTAAATAATGGGATGGAGTTCTATGGCGGACTTAAAAATTTATTCAATTTCATTCCTAAAAATCCAATTATGCGTCCTTTTGATCCGTTTGACAGAAATGTGGATGATCCGATAAATAATCCTTACGGTTATACCTTTGAGCCCAGCTATAATTATGCTTCTTTACAGGGAATAAGAGGCTTTTTGGGAGTACGTTATAATTTATTCAGATAGACATGAAAGCTAAGGTAACCATATTGTTTTTGGCACTTGTAACATTTTTTACAAGTGCCGTAGCGCAAACACTAAATTTGAATGGTATATTCGATGAAACTAAAAAGCCTATTTTGTTTTATTTTCATACGTCATGGTGTGTTTACTGTGGTTTACAAAGCAAAATGTTAAAAAAAGATGTTGGACTGATTAAAGAACTGCAGTCGGAATTTAATGTAATTGATTTTGACGCAGAGTCTGACACAGAAGTGAGCTACAAAAATTATCAGATTAAGAATGTAAATCCACAAAAATATAGACCTCATCCTTTTGTAGAGCAGTTTAAAAATACAGGTGAAATCGGATATCCTCTCTGGGTTCTGGTTGATTCTAATTTATACGTTCAATTCATCTATCAGGGATACTTGAAAAAAAAGCAACTTAAAGAGATAGTCGACTTTTATAAAACAAAACGTAAGTCTTCAAATTAAATACAAGGTAGTGCCAGGGTGTCTTGAGACTCGACTTAAGCAGAAATTCAAACGTAAATTTTAAGATTAAAAATAATCTCAAATATTTTTTGTTTTCAATTACACTACTGACAAACTGCTGTCATTTCATCTTAATAATTTTGGTTTATTAATCATAACAAAAAGACAAAATCATGGAAAACTCAGCAATCATCACACCGTCAGAACTATTAAAACATTGGCAAGGGCACAGAAACGTAACCAGAAAACTTATTGTATTATTTCCGGAAAAAGAGCTGTTTGAATTTACTATTGGTGGCATGCGTCCATTTTCCGAAATGGTGAAAGAATTTTTAGCCATTGCAGTTCCGGGACTTAAAGAATTAGTTAGTGGGGAGAATAAGTCTTTTAACGAAAATCATGAACTTAAAACAAAAGCTCAATTATTAGAAGCCTGGGACGAAAGCACAGTTCTCATCAACGAATTGTGGTCGCAGCTTCCTCAAGAAAAATTCAGAGAAATGAATAATCTCTTTGGACAGTATAATTTTCCTGTAATTGACAATATCTTGTATTTTATCGACAATGAAATTCACCATCGCGGACAAGGCTATGTGTATTTAAGAGCTCTGGGAATAGAACCTCCCTTCTTTTGGGAGAGAGACTAAATTAACTTATGCAGGATTCTTTCCCTATCTGTATCCAATAAAAAGTACAATGTTATTTTTTATATAAAGAACGCTGTTTAAATACATATTATTTCGATCCCGTAAAACGGGATCGAAGCCTTCTTTCCAAGCGCTTTCGTTCATAAACCACCATCAATAAAGAATATACAAGTCTTTTAACTCCTTGTTCCCCATTATAATCTCTCTGAAATCTTTCGAATCATATTGCTCACTTTATCTTTAAATTCTATGGGCGAAATCACGGTTGCCTGATCTCCAAACATCAAAAACCACCTTACCAGATATTCATCATGCTGTTCGTTAGCCCGAAAAACCATTTCAACCCCATTTTCTTTTTCCTCTTCACTAACAAATCCATAATATTTCCTTGTCCCTTTTGTATATCTGGCTACCTCTTTTTCAAAGAATAACGTAATAACTTTCTTTCCAATATTCGAATCTTTTTTTCGATAGTCTTCTATTTTACCATGTTCTTTAGTAAAAGAAACATCAGACAAGGTCAATCCCAGTATTCTATCTGTTCTAAACTGACGGTAATCTTTGCGTAAAAGACAGTACCCCAAAATATACCAATAGCTATGTTCGTTAAAAACGCCTACAGGCTCTATTATTCTATAAGTATGTTCATCATCAAAAGATTTATAGGTGAGGTTGATTTGTTTTTTTGAGGCTATACTTTCCAGGATAGCTTCAAATACATGTGGAATAGTATCGTTAAATAGTTTATTTTGATTATAAATGGCTATCTGGCTATCTAAAGCTTCTAACCAATCTTTATCGGCATTTTTAAGTACTGCTTTTATTTTACCTATACCGGACTGAAACGATTCTTTCAAATTTTTATCTGTAAAACTTGCCATTAACTTTTCTGCAGTGACAAAACTGCTAGCCTCCTGTTTGGTAAACATAATAGGAGGCAACCTATACCCTTCAACAACTGTATAACCAATGCCTGCTTCACCAATAATCGGAACTCCGGAAGCTTCCAATGTTTTAATATCACGATAAATTGTTCTGAGACTGACATTAAACTTCTCGGCCAATTCTTGTGCTTTAACCGTTTTCTTAGATTGCAGATTGGTTAAAATTGCTACTACCCTATCGAATTTTTTTAGGCTAAGGTCTTCCATACTCTTAAAATCATGCAATTTACAAATTAAGCTGTCAATAGTATGTCAGTAGCTTTTACAATTACTAACTAATTTTGCTTTCATTCGCTTAATTTTATGATATTTGCAAACCTATGGCTACCAAGATTACTAACAGCATTAATATCAGAAACAAAAAGGCAACTTTTGAATACAACATTTTAGAAAAGTTTGTTGCTGGAATTAAATTGCTTGGAACCGAAATTAAGTCTATACGCCAAAGCAAAGCCAATATTGGTGACTCCTTTTGCGCTTTCTTAAATGGAGAACTGTATGTTAGAAACATGGATATCGCCGAATATTCTCATGGATCTTTTTATAACCATGAAGCTAAAAGAGATCGTAAACTGCTTTTAAATAAAAAAGAGCTTAAAAAACTTGCTATTAAAGGCGAAGACAAAGGTTTGACTATAATTCCGCTACGCATTTTTATAAATGAGCGGGGTTTTGCGAAAATGGAAATTGCACTAGCCCAGGGCAAGAAAGCCTTTGATAAACGTGAATCTATTAAAGAACGTGATATCAAGAGAGAAATGGACCGTATTGTAAAATAAGCTCTTTTAAAAACGAGAAGGAATATTTGATTGACAACAAGCAGGCTTTTTAGCTAACTCTTTAGAAACCGTTGCCTTCGGTTGTACTTTATCGTTTTTTATTGCTGTTTGTTGCTGCTTACTTTCTGAACATGAGTATATGAATATGGCCAATACCATCAAAGTCAGAACTAATACATTTCTATATTTCATATTTAATAAATTCGCTTACCAAAGTTATCATTTTTCTTTTACAAGCCGAGAAATATAGACCGATCATTTAATACCATTATTTTTTAAGCGCTTCCTGCTCTTTAAGCGAATCGATATTGTTTTTATCACTATATTGATTTTTAATCTCTTCGAAGTTTTCCAGGATTTCTTTAATACTGTCAACAGTATCTGCGGCATATTGGTGCATATCCGGCAAGCGTTGTTCGAGTTTTTTATTACCTAATTCTATATTATCAACTTCTATTTTAGTGATCTTGTTCAGAACCGCTATCTGACTATTTTTTAAATCTTCCAACTCATTGGTGATTTTCTCCATCAGTTCGAATTTCTTTAACTTATCCATAATTTTTCATTTTAAAAACCACAAAGTGTCATTTTTTATTAGTGTTGTTAGTTCATTAAGTGTCATTAGTTCATTAGTAAATCTGACTATGGACTATCAACCATCGACTATGAACTATGAACCATGGACATTTTCCTTCTCTGCTTTGCGATTAACCTAATTTTTATTTAATACCTGATATAACCAGCTATAACGATGCCAAAAAGGAAAACAGGCCGCAGAAGTTCTTTTTAATCAATTATTCCCAATACATTTTTTTCACCTGAAATTCTTTCTGTATTTCATTCAGGATGGTAGCCAGTGAATCCCTATGTAAATTCTTAAACTTCATTTCGATAGTTAGCTCATGATCATTTTTTTCTATTGAAAAATTAGAGAGCTTAATTTTCTCTGCCTTCCAGATTTTGTCTAAAAACTTTATCGGATCTACCGTGACCTCTAATGATACTCTCAATGTTTTTTTATGGAAAAGATGAGATATTCTTTTTTCCAGAGGCTGTAGTACCAGCAGAATAATAATTGCCAAAACGGTGGTAATAACGGCGGCAAAATACATTCCGCTTCCTGCGGCTAATCCTATTGCCGCTACGGTCCATAAACCGGATGCCGTTGTTAAACCTTTTATTATACCCTGTTTAAGAAATAAGATTGTACCCGCTCCGATAAAGCCTATACCGCTTATTACCTGGGCTGCAATTCTGGATGGATCTAATGTTACATGTGCCGTTCCCAAAATATCAGAAAAACCAAAAGCCGAAACCATCATGGTTAAAGCAGCACCAACACATACCATCATATGTGTTCGCATGCCTGCTGCCCAATCTTTTCTTTCCCGTTCTAATCCAACTGCCACACCTAAAGAAGCAGCAAGTACTAAGCGAATAGTTATCTCCCCCCAACTTAACATGATTCTTTTATATAAAATCTAATTCAATGCAAAAAAACAAAACATACTATTGTGGATACAGATAGCCGTTTGCGTAATTTTTATTTGGTACCAGATAAACAGAGCGAAAATCAGGCCACCTCTTCATAGACGCCGGGGACGGAATCGAACCGTCGTAAAAGATTTTGCAGATCTTTGCCTCACCACTCGACCACCCGGCTATAATCTTCTGACTAGTCAAAAAGCAACAGTGCAATAACCAACGTAACTATAATATTAAAAGTCTGTGCTATTAAAAATGCATATAACGGCTTTTTGTTATCTTGTTTAAACAAATCTTTAAAATTGGTTTCCAAACCTATAGAAGTAAATGCCAATGCAAACCAAAGCCCCTGAAGACTTTTTAAACTACTTTTAACCAGATCATTGGTTTCTTTGGAAACTACAAATGAAAATAGCAGAGAAGCAAATACGAAACCGACTACAAATTTTGGAAAACGGTCCCAGATTATTCTTAAAGTAGGTTTTTCTTTTTTAGTTTCTTCGTCAACAGATTTTGAGTAAGTCCAATAGATACTAATAAAAAATGCGGCGATACCTAACAATACATTTTGTGAAAATTTAACAATTGTGCTGATTTTTAAAGCCTCGTCTCCTACCAAAGAACCGGAAGCTACAACAGCACCTGTAGTATCAATAGATCCGCCCAGCCAAGCTCCGGTTACTTGCTGAGAAAGCCCTAAAAATTCCGCAATATATGGCATAAATATCATCATTGGAATAGCCGTAATCAGCACTAATGAAATGATATAAGATAATTTTTTGCTATCACCTTTTATAGCTCCGGAAGTTGCAATAGCTGCAGAAACACCACAAATAGATACGGCACTAGATAACATCAACGACATTTCCTTATCTATCTTTAATTTCTTGCAAATCCAAAAAGCAAAATACCAAACCGAAACAACCACAATTAAAGCTTGAATCAGCCCCAGAGAACCAGCCGTCAGAATATCTCTGAAGATTACTGTTGTTCCTAAAAGGACTAACCCAATTTTAACGTATACTTCTGTACTTAAAGCAGATTTGAACCATTCTGGCAGATTGAAGAAATTACTGATTAACAATCCAATACCTAAGCTAAATATTACAGCCTCCAGATTATATTCTTTAACAACTGCATTTCCTGCCAGAATCAGCGCAACAATTGTCAATACATATATAAACGGAAAAACTACCAAAAGTGATTTCAGCGATTTTTGTAATAAAAACGCACCTATAATAGCCGTAATAAATAATACAATAAACTGTTCGGCTATGGCATGCAAATTTGCACCAGAAAATACTTTATTTTCCAGATCAGCCCAGTTATTCCAATTAAAACCAGGTTTAGGGACAATAATTCCAAATAGGGCTAAAAACACTATTGCCAAACCCAAAACAACAACAACCCAATCTTCAGAAAGTGAAAACGATTTTGACGACATAATAATTTAAGTATATTTAATAAGTTGGTTAAATGTCTGATAAATGTATGGATATTCAAACTCGAAACCTTCTTCTAATGAAAATTTCGATACTGCCGGGACACTGGATAAAATCAATGAAGAATCTATTCCTTTTAAAAACGCACCTATTTTTATCAGCGATTCGGGAAAAGGCAAACCAAATCCAATTCCGGCAGATTGGCGTAAAGTTTTCATAAACTGCTCATTCGTTACAGGAAACGGACTACTTGCATGATAAATTGAATGTTTTGGTCTATTATCTATCAACCAAAGCACCAGATGAATAAAATCTTTTTCAGCTATCCAGCTTACATACTGCTTACCATTTCCAGCTTTTCCTCCCAATCCAGATTTTACAAGAGGATATAATTCCTTAAACATTCCGGAATTCCTGGAAAGTACAGGACTTATACGAAGTATGATTTTCCTGGTATCCGATAAGTTCATTTGATGCACAATAGATTCCCATTTCTGGGTTAAGGAAGCTAAAAAATCAGTTCCATATTGGCTACTGCTTTCATCCTGAAATCCACTTTGTACACCAGAGAAGATAGAAATTCCGGAAAAATTAATCCACAGCCCCGGAGCTTGTTCTAATTTTTGTATAGCTGTACCAATAATTTGTGTTGGCAAAAAACGCGATCTTTCTAACAACGATTTGTTTTTTGCTGTGAACCTTTTATTAATACGTTCTCCCGATAAGTTGATAATCACATCCGATTTTTCTATCTCTTTAACCCAATTTCCTAAATTTTCACCATCCCACAGGATATATTTTACATTTGATTTTTGATCAATACTTTTCTGACGACGAGTCAGCACTAAAACTTCATCTCCTCTTTGTAAAAAAGCATCTGTTAATAAAAGCCCTAAACTCCCTGTGCCTCCTGCCAATATAATCTTAGCCATTTATAAACTGATTTTAATCCCGAAACTATCTGCTAAAGCAACCTTAGCTGCATAATAACCACACATACCATGTATTCCGCCACCGGGAGGCGTAGATGATGAACATATATAAATCTTTTTGTTAGATGTTCTATATGGAGAAATACGAAGAGCAGGTCTGGTATAAAGCTGAGAAAGATCAATAATTCCTCCGTTAATATCCCCACCTATGTAATTTGGATTATAAGCTTCTACCTGCGCGGTATTCATTGTATGTTTTGTTAATATTCTATCCTTAAATCCGGGAGCAAAACGTTCAACCTGATTTTCAATTGCCTCAGTCATATCTGTTGTTGAGCCATTTGGCACATGGCAATAACCCCAAACAGTATGTTTTCCCTCGGGAGCTCTGCTATTGTCAAAAACGCTTTGCTGAGCAAGCAATACAAACGGTTTTTCCGGATGTCTGCCCTGAGAAGCTATATTTTCAGATTGTTCAATCTCAGCATAAGTATTCCCCAAATGTACTGTTGCCGCCTTGTTACATATCTCAGATTTGAAAGGTATTGGCCCATCCAATGCCCAGTCTATCTTAAATACGCCCATTCCATGGCGATATCTTTCCAATTGCCACTTATAAAGTGGCGAAAATTTATCTCCGGCAATCTTTAATAATTGTCGGGGTGTAACATCAAACAGAACTACGCGATGCGGGGGTAAATCACCCAGATGTGTAATCATCTGACCTGTTTGTATTTCGCCTCCTAAAGCTACAAAATAAGCAGCTAAGGCATCGGCAATAGATTGCGAACCTCCCTTGGGAATTGGCCAGCCATATTTATGCCCTACAGCAGAAAGTACCAAACCAATTGCTGCAGATGCCCAGTTACTAAGCGGCTGTATGGAATGTGCTGACATACCGCCCCACAAACCCTTCGCTTCTTTAGTTTTGAACTTTTTAGCTACCGAATCAGCTGATCTGATCGCATTAAATCCAAATCTGGCTAAAAGAAAAGGATGAGAAGGAAAACTTAATGGCCCCAGTACATCTTTCAGCAAATCATCCAGATTTTCATATAAAGGTCTTATCAGATCTTCATAAACTGTTCTGTCTGTACCTAGTGCATTTGCCGTTTCCTCTATAGAAGTCGATAAAAATGCTGCTGGTCCGTCATCAAACGGATGAGCAGCAGCTAATGGAGCATGAATAAATTCCAGCCCGTATTTAGACAAATCTAAAGAGGAAAAGAAGGGGGAGCCCATGATCATGGGATGAATCGCCGAACAAACATCATGCTTGAAACCTGGTAGGGTAAGTTCCTTTGTCCGCATTCCTCCCCCTATAACATCTTTACCTTCCAGCAACAATACAGAAACCCCGGCTTGCTGTAACGTGATTGCCGCAGCTAAACCATTTGGTCCTGAACCTACTACTATTGCCTCGTATGCTTTCATTGACATATTAAAATTCCTTTACGTGACTATTTCTTTTTGCCGTTAACGGATATTTCTTGTTATCTCTATCAAGAACTACGTATATAGAGTCTTTAAATTCGTTCATTCCTTTTAAAATTATACGATCTTTATTTGGTCTTTGATAGTGTAAAACCTGTTTCTGATCTCTGTCTGATTTATTCTTATTCTGCAGATAAAGTATATTGTTTACTGTATCTGCTTTATAATAATACCAAAACCTTCCTCCTATTCCCGCCAATTCCCAATTGATATTTATGTCTCTTGTTTCGGGATTATATACATGCTTCTCTTCAGGATATCTTCGGATATCTCCCTTCCAATTGAAATGCCATTTATTATCATAAACCTCCCATCTTCTCGGATAACTTTTAGCGGCAAACATTCCTATATTCTGCGTTCTATTTTCCAGTTTAAAACTTATGGAAGACCATTCTTCAAAATATAAAAGGAATATTTCCGTAACTGTGTATACCGAAAAAACCGCTTTCTGAAAAATGATTTAGAAACTGGGGATTATAAAAAGCTACAATTTCCGTTAATTCCCGATAAGTTAAATTAGGATAATCTATCAGAAACAGAAATTTGTAAAATCCCCAATCTAATGGAATCGAAAACAGTGAGAAAAACACAAAAGATACCCTGAATACAAATAAATTGACTGGTGCCCATTCATATGTTGGTACATAATGTCCTTCTTCACTAACATGCTGTCTTTCTTCCATAGCTAAGGTATTACGGTTATTTCACTATTTGTTCTTTTGCTATAAAGCGGATATGCTTTATGTTTCCTATCTAAAACCATATATATGGAGTCTTTATACTGATTTATTCCACTAAGAATTATCCGTTCTGATGAAGGTCTTTCATAATGAAGGGTAAAATCTTCATCTTTATAAACCTTATTCTTGCTTTTAAAACTCAGGGTCTGTGCTATGGAATCAATTTCATAGTAATAATGACGTCTTCCTCCGCCTGTCCCGGCAGACTCGTAAGTTCTGTCTATATCCTTAAATTGTTTTCCTCTCCCTGCCTCGCCATGTATGACGAATGTTTGGTTAACTGTGTAGGATAATGTAGACCACTTTTCTAAAGTTACATCCTGCCATCTTATAGAGTCAAGCGGGGAATAAGGCAAACTCTCACCATTCAATTTAAATTCTGTTACGTCATACAAACCTCTGGCATTGGCCAGGCCCGGATTAGATGGTACCTTATATGAATCATGCTTATAATTGTCCCAATGCAAGTAAGCACTCAACACGAAAAAAAACAAGAAAACGAAGCTTTTAAATGCAATTCTAAAATATTTTTCTCCCTTTTTCTTAAACGGATAATGATAAATTGCGGGATTTGTATCTTTTTCCTTTACAAGGAGCCTCCAGATATTTTTCAGGTACGGAACTAACACAAATGCGGCTCCATACGTAAAAAAAGCTGCTGCAAGGTGTATTCCACCATCATAAGCATGGTTGGCAAGTGTTATATTACCAATCATGGCAACGGACAAAGCCGCTCCGATTGCTCTTGTCGGTCTGAATAGTAAGAATAACATGATTGCCAATTCTGCCAGTCCTGCAAAAACTTCGTACGCATGGACAAAACTGAACTGTACCCAATATAGTTTCTGAGCAGTAAAATCGCCAAATGGTGTATTAAGCTGTGTTAGCGCCAACTCTGGCATTTGTGTAGGGAACACTTTTGAGAAAGTAAGTCCCTGTAACTTGATTAATAACGCATAGCTAACAGCGGTAAGAAGAAAATAATAGAGAACGGTATAATTATCTCGTTTCTTATCGAAGAGCCCCCATATAAAAGCTCCAACTATACCAATACCTAATGCAAGGAATAAATTTGCATAGCTTGCCAGTCCAAAAGGTGCATTTTCTGATCTGATACTTAGAAATGAAGTGGGCGAATCTGCTAATGAACCTTTATCTGCCGCGCCATTATGAATAGACCCCACTTTTATTGGATTAAAAGAGGTACCGCTTAACCTGCCGATATCTCTTATATGCAGGTTTGACCAATCTGTTGTAAACCAGCTTTTGTAATAAGAGATATCTGTTGGTATAATTATCAGGAAAAAGAATATAAAAAATACTCTAAAAAAATATTTCTCATAAGCTGTCCATTTTTTATTAGTCAGCTCTCCTGATGTAAAGGATAAATTTCCTTCAATATTTTTATTGTTTTCGATGTCTGTTGAAGTATTCATAATTTAAGTAAATACATATCTGCAACTGAATATTATAATCTTACCGGTTTCCTGCGACCTTCGTACAACATATATTTTCTGTTGATTTTGTCCAGAACAGCATGAATAGAATCTTTCTTCTCGTTAACGCCACTTAATACGATAGTAGAATCATTGAGAAATTGATAATTAAGCTCAAACTTTTCTTCGGAGTGGTTTTTATTCTTATTTATTAGATAAAGTTTCTTTTTTACAGTATCTGCATCATAAGAGAAATAACGCCTGCCTCCTACTCCTGCAGATTCATAAGTTCTGTCAATATCGTTGCTATGGTATCCGTCTGCGATTGATCTGTCCAGTTTAATCGGTTTTGCTATCTTGATACTTATAGTAGCCCATTTTTCAAATACCAAATTTTGCCATCTGTTAGAATCTGTTCTTGAATAAGGAATAAGCTGATTATTTAATTTGAATTCGCGTACGTTATAATAACCATAACTTCCGTTTAAGCCTGTGGTTTTAGGTAGTTTGTAGGATTCTGTTGTGTAATTAGCATAGGTTGTTACACCCAAAACCAATAAAAAAACAGCTATAAAAGCCTTTAATGCAATTCTTATATTTTTTATGTTTTTTGAATTAAAGGTTGGTTGAAATTTATTAGCTATAGTATAACGCTCGCGGATAAGCAAGCTATATAGCCGTGGGGCATCATATGCAAATAAGAAAACTGCCAGAATAACCAGGTATAAACTATAAACCTGTTCACCGGCATCATAAGCCAGATTTGCAGCAAATACGTTCCCTGTAAAACCAATAATAATACCTGAACCAAAAGTTACTGTTCGTCTGAATAATAGAAGCACTCCGGCCAAAATCTCAACAAATCCTAAAAAAGACTCGTACCATTGTGCAATTCCCACAGTATGGAAGTATATTTTCCATGCATAAAAATCTCCGTAATTGGTATGAAGGTTACTCAAAGATGGATAGGGCATTTGTAATGGAAAAAGTTTGATAAAGCCGTAAGCTATTATCCCTATTGCCAATCTGTATCTCACTATTACACGTAACCAGTAATATAAACTATCATAATCTGGTTCTTTGCTTTTTTGCCATATTATTGTTCCGATAGCAGCTAAGAAAACAGGTATAATCAAACTGGCATATCCATCTAAACCAAAGAATACCGGAACATATTTGGATAGAGTGAATAGACCATAAAAATTAAGACCTGTCCAGTCTATTGAAAAAAGTGATATATAATACTTCCAGTCCAATGGAACTGATAGTATTATAAAGTAGATAAAAAGAAATTTTATAACTAATTTTTCGGAATTCTTCCATGTAGAAGTATATCCGGAAGAAACATTGAATAAACTCATATCTTGTTAAATAAAATGTTTTAATAGCCTTTATTCTGATCCTTTTCCAGATTAGGATCTAACTGTAATTGCGCAACAGGAATAGGAAAAACATACTCATGGTCTGATACAACGGTATTTGGGTCTAATGCTTCCAAAACTGCCTTTGCTCTTCCTGTACGGGCCAAATCAAACCAACGATGCGCCTCAAAGGCAAATTCATAACGTCTTTCTTCTTCTATTGCCAATAAAACATCTGATTTGGTCACTGCGGCAGAAGGCAACAAACCTGCTCTGTCCCTTACCTCATTTAAGTCGGCTAATGCTCCATCGAACACAGATAAATTGTCCCGTTGGGCTTTCGCTTCTGCCCTTATCAGATACATTTCTGCAATCCTGAAAATATACGCAGGATCTGTTGCCGGCAATCTGTAATAAAGATTTCCAAACCATATTGTAGTACCGCTTTGTGTAACACTTTTTATCAAGGCACTTCTTCCTCCCCCAATATTTGGATCGTTTAACAATTGAACGAATCTGTCATTAGGAGCATATCTGTAGGTACCTCCGTTTGTCGGATGTTGCATTTGCGATCTTATCGCACTTGGGTTTAAAGCACTAAACTCTAACTCAAAGATTGATTCTCGGGTTCCCACAACATTATTTGCAAACCAGGCGCTATAAGGTCTTAACAGCGTATAATCAGCTGTTTTTTCTATCAATTTAGTCGCATATTCTTCTGCCTGTTCCCATTGTCCTCTATACAGATGCAATCTTGCCCTCAGTGCCCAAACAGTTCTTTTTGTTGCTCTTATTCTGTTTACTTCATCGGGTAATAAATTCTCTGCATCTATTAAATCATTTAAAACCTGATTATAGGTATCATCCAGTGATGATCTTTTTATCTGTGGCCTGTCTTCTATAGATGTTGTAGGCTCGAGAAACAATTGCACTCCACCCCACGCTCTGGCTAAATCAAAATAAGCCAATGCCCTTATGAATTTGGCTTCGCCAACATATTTATCTTTTAATGCCTGTGTTAATAAAGGATCCTGAACTGTGGGAACTTTTGCTATAACATGGTTTGCCCTGTTTATTACATCATATATTGCTGTCCATGCGGTATTGAATAGTACTTCATCTGTTCTGTAATTTACATTAACAAGATTTGCACCACCTCCAGTTGTCAAATTGGTGATATCACCACTAGGAAAATACCCCAATGTGACATATGTTTCTCCATAATAACCAGCAGCACCCAATTGCCTGTATACTCCTCTTAGTGCTGTTTCACTTGATCCTTTATCGTGTATAGGTGTTAAATCTGATACTGCATTAACCGGATCTACGGTAAGGAATTTTTCGCATGATGATAATGAAACTGCTATTATCACATACATTATATATTTAATTTTTTTCATATCGATTTCCGTAATTTAGAGTGAGACATTTAAACCAAACTGTAGGGTTCTCGGTTGTGGCGGAGTTCCATAATCGTAACCTTGAATATTTTCGGTTCCTAAATTTGATTCAGGGTCAGATCCTGTATATTTAGTAAACAGCAATAAATTATTACCTGTTACATAAACTCTTAGCCTATCAATTTTTGCTTTAGAAGTTAAAGATTTAGGCAAAGTATATCCAAAAGTCAACGAACGTAATCTGATATATGAAGCATCCTCGAAAAACCGACTAACCTCTTGTCTGGAATAGTTCTCTGTAGTTAATTTTGGTGTATTTGTAGTCTGCCCTGGTGTTGTCCATCTATCTAACTGACTTGCTAATAAAACACGATTTGCATCTAAAGTACCTCCGGTTTCGCCAAGCATTCTGTTATGGTTCCATATGTAGTTTCCATAAGAATAAGTGAAGAATATCCCCAAATCGAATGATTTATAGGTAAAATTATTACTTAAACCACCAAACAATTTTGGCCATGTACTTCCCAATATCTGTCTGTCATCCGCTGTAATTTTGCCATCGTTGTTATAATCATCAATTATCAAATCTCCGGTTTGGCGGTCTACACCTGTTTGATTATATAACCAATAAGAATAAAGTTCTTTACCTTCCTGTAAACGAATCAGATCACGGCCAGCAAAAGGTATATCTGCAGGTATTTTCTCTATTTTATTTTTATTTTGCGCAATATTAAAATCCGTTTTCCAGGTAAATCCACGTGTTCTTAAATTGGTAGAATTGATAGCAAACTCAAATCCGTTATTACTTATTTCACCGTAATTGGTGATATAAGATGAAAAACCTGTAGATGCAGGAACTGCAACTTCCAACAATGCATCTGTAGTATATTTTCTGTAATAGTTGAATTCAATATTCACTTTATCATTAAGCAAACCAATATCTAAACCCGTACTCAACTGAGCTGTGCTTTCCCATTTTAAATCTGGATTTGCCAATTGTAAGGGAGCGGTTCCCGGAAGCTCGGCTCCGCCAACAGCATCTGCATAGTTATATCCACCTGTCCACAAACCACGTGAAGCAAAATCGTCTATTCCACCCTGATTCCCTGTTATACCATAGCTTACTCTTAATTTAAGGTTGCTTAAATAAGATACATCTTTCAGAAAATTCTCTTCGTTAATTCTCCATGCTCCACCTATAGAAGGAAAATATCCCCACCGGTTATTTTCTCCGAATTTTGAAGAACCATCGGCTCTTACAATAAACTCAGCATAGTATTTATTTCTGTAATTATAGTTTGCTCTTGAGAAAAAAGAGGCTAATGTATTATTGGTTTTATATTGAGATGCGGTTTGTACTGCCGCTGAAGAGATCTGGGTGTATGAATTATTCGGGAAATTGGTTCCGGTTGCCGAAACGTTTTTTATTTCTGCTCCCTGCAAGGTATTTCCTACTAATACTCCAAACGTATGATCTCCAATTTTATCATTATAAGCTAAAGTCTGCTCATTAACTGCAGTGGAAGATTGCGTTATACTTTGAGTTCCTCTTCCTCCACTGGCCCCCAATATGGTTCGGGTATCCCAATATTCGTTCTCTTCGTAATTATTGTAATCTACCCCAAACGTCGATCTGAATTTCAGCTTAGGTGTGATATTATAGTCGAAATATACGTTTCCTACATAATGGTAACTGTTTGACCATAAATTCACTGTATTGGTGAGTACATCTATATTATCAAAGTTAACCCACTTTAATGGATTCCCCTGATCGTCAAAAATAGGGAGATAGGTAGGTATATTTAATGATGCCTGCAATAAAGTACCATTTCCGCCATTTGCCGGCCTTGCCTGGTCTCTATAGCTTTTTGTTAAAGTATTGCTTGTTCCAATGGATATTTTTTTATTAAGTTTTTGATCCAGATTTACTTTAAAGCTTACCCGCTCAAAAGCCATTGGTTTCCATATAGACTCCTGATCTGTAAAACCCGCACCAATGTAATATCGGGTCTTATCCGAACCTCCGCGTATAGACAGGTCATAATTCTTTAATGCAGCTGTTCTGTTCAGATAGGCCATTCTGTCATAAGTTGCTTGTTCTTCTGGTAAGCCTCTTCCCGGAACTCCACTAATAATAACATCTTTTGGTCTGAAAGGCTCTACACCATTAATATTTCTACGGTATTCATTGATTAACATCGCATGCTCAGGCCCTGTAGTAGTTTTCCATACCCTGTCTGAAGGAGCCCAGCCAAAACCTTCTGATGCATTAAAATCAATTTTAGATTTTTGCCCGTAATTTCCTCTTTTTGTAGTTACGATAACCACACCATTTGCTCCTCTTGATCCATAGATTCCTATTGCAGTAGCATCTTTTAATATTTCTATACTTTCTATATCTGACGGATTAATATCAGCAAGCGGAGAAGTTTGCCGGTCTTGTGCTATATTTTGTAAACTGGCATTGTTAACAAATACACCATCTATGACATATAAAGGGTCATTTGTTGCGTTAATTGATGTTGCTCCTCGTACTCTTATAAAAACATCTGAGCCGGGAACACCTGTATTATTATTAATTTGTACACCAGCGGCTTTTCCCTGCAATTGTGAATCAAAACTTGCTTCGGCTATAGTCTTTGTCTCTCCCGGGTCTATTTTATTTACTGAACCAATTAAATCTCGTCGCTGTTGAGTGGCATAACCTACCACAACCACATCGTTCAACTGTCTTCTGTTTTCTTTTAGTTCAACAGTAATTGGAGTACTTGTAGCAACTATGCTCAGCTTTTCATAACCTAAATAGCTTACAATAATAGTAACTGGTAATTTCTGCCCTGTAACAAAGTTGAATTTACCCTCGAAATCTGTCTGTACACTATGAGTTACACCTTCTAACTGTACAAGCGCTCCGGGTAATGGTTCTTTTGTTTGTGCATCAATTACTTTACCACTAAGAGTGGCATTAATTAAGGGTTGGGTTTTTACTTGTGCGAATGAATTTACTGTTTGGAGCAGTAAAATAATAAAAAGCAAAAGTTTAAATTGCTTTCTAAAAGTCAAAATGGAAGAATACCATTTTGCTTTTGCAAAATTTTGCATACTTTTATATTTCTTAATTTTTAGTAATTAAACAGGAGCAACGCCAATTGATTTCCTGTTTGGTTAATTAAAAGATTTGAGGGAAATGCTATATGTGTTTCCCTTTTTTGTTATTTATCGTATATATTTCAGCAACGCATGTTAGTTTCCTCCTTTTTTCATTTGATTTAAAATACACCTACAGATTTTAAAATTGTTCTTAAGCTAGAAAGCAGCACAATTACACCCACACCTATAAGCATCTTTTTCAAAGGTAATTTGCCTACTAATTTTGCCGCCAGGGGAGCAGCTAAAAGTCCACCTAATATCAATCCTATAATAGATTCCAGATGACTTGTACCTAAAATCACAAAAAAAGTAAGTGCACTGGACATAGTTACAAAGAATTCTGTTAAGCTTACAGAACCTATTACATATTTCGGACTTCTCCCCTTAGATATAAGCGTACTGGTAACAAGTGGTCCCCATCCGCCGCCTCCAAAAGAATCAAGGAAACCACCTGCACCAGCTAACCAACCTGCTCTTTTAACCTTTTTAGGTTTTGTATTTTTCTTTTTAAATGCTTGCGATAATATTCTTATACCTAAAATAAAGGTATATACTGATATGATTGGACGTATGTAACCTGCATAAGCTTCGTCTACATAACCCAACAAAAGTGCTCCTAAAATAGCTCCAATAACGCCTGGGATCAGAAGCGTTTTAAATAGTTTTTTATTTACATTTCCGAATTTGTAATGACTAAACCCGGAAGCCCCGCTGGAAAACATTTCTGCTGTATGGATACTACCTGATATAACAGCCGGACTAAAGCCACCTGATAATAACATCGTTGTAGAGATTACACCATATCCCATTCCCAATGCTCCATCTACCATCTGAGCAAAAAAACCAACAGCAAGCATAAACAGGAATTGCTCGTTAAACTGGTTCTTGAAGTAAGATTCCACTTCCGGATAAGTAAAATTATGATAGGCATATAACCCTAAAAAAAGTACAGCTAATATTACCAAGCACCAGGTTGCTACTTTCTTCCACTTCTTTTTTGATTGTTCGTACTGATTTTTTTCATTCTCAATCTCTGAGGCAATTACTTGTTCTTGATCTTCTATAAGCATTTTTTCTCTTTTAAACTTCTGCAGATTAATCCGTAGAATATAATCTACTAAATCACTCGACAATAATAAGAAGATGATTTTAGAATTGCAAATAAAATCTATCGAATTAGTAGTTTATTATAAAACACCAAAGAAACGCACATAACAATATGTGTTTCTTTGGTGTTTTAATTGTAAGTTTCTTTAAAAACGAAGGTCTGTTAAACAAGCACCGTCAAAACGATTTTTTATTTTAGTCTATTCTCGTAAGTTCTTCTCCGTCTATGTTTTCTTCTACTACGAGCGGTACTTTTTCAAGAGTAACAAAACTTAGATCTAAACCAAAACCTTTCTCTTCCGATAAGCTGATTTTTTTGAGATAGAAATAATAGTCCATAATAATACGGTCCAGAAAGGATAAATTATTTGCTCTGGAAAGAATTTTCTCCAATACCACAAATTTAAAGTCTCCTGTAATATCATATTTTTGTAGTGAAGGATGTCTGCTTTTTATATTAACTTCACCCGTCTCAACAAGATCTTCTACCACTTTTCTGAACAATAAACTAATTCTTTGATTTACCCTGAAACCCAGTTTAAAATCTATTCGAATTAATTTACCCTTTATTAAATGTGTTATCTTGTATTCAGTTGTATGTGGCTCGTCTACAACATCGACATGGACTAACCAGTATACATCAGCTCTTTTCGGCTTCTTTTGTAAGATAGAATAGATTACCTTTATTTCTATCTCGTTAGTGAAGTTAGCACTGGTTAGATAAACCAATTGTGAAGCATATTTCGGTACTGTTTCGTCATCACTAAGATCTCTGATGACATCATAATATTTCTTAATATCGTCGAAACGTAAATACCTGTTCTTTATCTTTCTTGACGTATACCAGGTCCACATTATGGAAAACATAATTAGGCCTATCATGATAGTAAACCAACCGCCATGAAGAAATTTGGTTAGATTACCTAAAAAGAACACGCCTTCTAACAGTCCATAAATAACTGCAAATATAACAATAAGATATATTGGAATTTTTTTCTTCGCCATATAAACACAAATGAGAATTGTGGTCATCATCATAGCGAGGGTGATAGATAAACCATAGGCTGCCTCCATATTCTCTGATCTTTTAAAATATAAAACAACCAGAATACAGCCTACCCATAATAACCAATTTATGCTTGGAACATATAATTGACCTTTTTGGTTAGTAGGATAATTTATTTTGACTTTTGGCCACAGATTTAATCTTACTGCTTCGGAAATCATCGTATATGAACCCGAAATAACAGCCTGACTGGCAATAATTGCAGCTACTGTGGCAAGAGATATACCAATCACCAAAAAAGATTCCGGCATCATTCTAAAGAACGGATTCCTACCATCCAACAGCGTATTTTCTAAACCTGTCAGATAAACTCCCTGACCTAAATAATTAAGTACGAGACAAATTTTAACATAAATCCAACTGATTCGGATATTTCGTCGTCCGCAATGTCCCAAATCTGAATATAAAGCTTCTGCCCCGGTAGTACAAAGAAATACTGCCGCCAAAAGAGTCAATACAGACGGATTGTTTGTTAGCAAATGGTAAGCATAATAAGGATTTAGGGCTTTAATTATAGATGGATTCTGTACCACTTGAAGAAGACCTATCGCTCCCATCATAGTGAACCACGCAAACATAATAGGTCCAAATGCCTTTCCTACAGTGGAGGTTCCGAACTGCTGAATAATAAAAAGAAGCGTAATAAGCATAAGGACTATAGGTAGCGTCTGTAGATCCGGGTAATAAATTTCAAGCCCTTCTACAGCTGCTGATATAGTAATAGGCGGTGCAATAATTCCATCAGCCAGAAGGGCGCATCCACCAATAATGGCCGGTATAACCAACCATTTTGCTTTTCTTCTAACTAAAGAATACAACGAAAAAATCCCACCTTCACCTTTATTGTCAGCCCTTAATGTTATTAACAAATATTTGATAGTCGTTTGCAAAGTTAACGTCCAGAAAACGCAACTTACACCACCTAAAATAAGGCCTTCGGAAATTAGTCTTTCTCCGATAATTGCCTTAAATGTATAAAGAGGAGAAGTACCAATGTCTCCATATACTATACCTAAGCTAATGAGTACTCCGGCGGCGGTTAACCTGTTTAAATCTTGATGTTTAGACACAATTAATCTTTAAAAGATGCAAATGTAAATTAACTTTACAAATAATCAATAACAGATTTACTGATCAGTAGGATTCTCACAACAACGTTAATTATTGTTAAAAAGTATAATTGTTCAATAATTGTTTTTATTTTCTTGGCATATTATTTATATTTTTGTATAAAGAATATGAAAAACAACTATCAAATACCATTTTGGAGTATCGTTATATTTGCTGTGCTACAGGTAGCAAGTATAGGTGCTATTGCTGTTAGTCCTATTCTAAAAGACACTACTAAAACACTCTATTTAAAAGATAGCAGACCTAACAGACCTAAATTTGATGTTAAAGTGCTTAATAAGGATTTTGAGTCGTTTATGTTAAAAATGTCTGCTGTAAAAGCTTCGTCATCGCTAACGAAACTTCCGGTTAACAATACCGCGAAAAATAACATTTCTCTTGATGCTCAAAATCAGAAACCGATAGATAATGTAAAAATCTATCCTAATCCTGTTTCCACTCAGATTAATTTATCATACACACTGGCAAAAGAGAATATAGTAACTATAAAAATTTTGGATGTGTTGGGCAATGAAGTGGCTACTTTACTATCTCAAAAAGTAAGTGCAGGAGATCAATTAAACACATTTAATTTGACCACTAAATTAAACAGTGGCCTCTATTTTGTTCGAATTGTTACAGGGTCTGAATCTATTATTAAAAGAATATCGGTTTTATAAGATTTATTTAAAATATTTGTAAAGCCTTACTGTTAATATAGTAAGGCTTTTTATTTTTTGAGCGTTAGCATCTTATAATTAGTGACTAACGACTGTTTTAACTAATGAACTAAAATAATGAAAGTAATTGCAATAGGAAGAAATTATAGCGAACATGCAAAAGAGCTAAACAATCCTATCCCCGACAAACCCGTTATATTTATAAAACCCGACACAGCTGTATCAAAAAACAACCGGCCTTTTTACTATCCTGAATTTTCTTCTGACATCCATTACGAAATAGAACTGGTTTTAAAAATTGCTAAAGAGGGGAAACATATTGCGCCAAAATTTGCAAGTAAATACTACGAAGAGATTGGTTTGGGAGTCGATTTCACAGCCCGTGATTTACAAACTGAATTAAAATCTAAAGGTTTACCCTGGGAACTTGCCAAAGGCTTTGACAATTCTGCTCCTGTAAGCGATTTCGTTCCAATTTCTAATTTTAAAAATCTACAGGATCTTAATTTCTCTTTATCTATTAATGGCGAATTAAAGCAACAAGGCAATACAAAAAATATGCTTTTCTCCTTCGATGAAATTATTGCTTTTGTTTCTCAATACATTACACTAAAAAAAGGAGATTTGATTTTTACCGGCACTCCTCCCGGTGTTGGTAAAATCAATATTGGAGACAAACTTGTTGGTTTCATTGAAGATCGAGAGTTTTTGAATTTTGAAATTAAGTAGTATTAATATGTTGCTAATAAAAAGTCTGTATCGCATTGTTTTAATATCGTCTTTGTTTTTCACAAATATTGTATTTGCTCAAGAACTGGACTTTAATACTATTCCGAAGAACTATTATTTACATCCATTAGATATTAAACTTAACCTGTCCGGCTCTTTTGGAGAGATAAGAACAAACCACTTTCACTCTGGGCTCGACATCAAAACTAATCAGAGAGAGGGATATCCTGTTTATGCAGTAGCCGATGGTTATATTTCCAGAATACGGGTTCAAATTGGCGGATTTGGCTATGCCCTTTATGTAGACCATCCTAACGGTACTACAAGCGTATATGCACATTTACAGAAATTCAATCCGACGATTTCCCTTTTCTTAAAAAATCATCAATATAAATTACAAAGTTTTGCAGTAGATTTCCCTTTAACACCTATAGAAATACCTGTTAAAAAAGGAGATATTATTGCTTATTCTGGTAATAGCGGTAGTTCCGGAGGCCCACATTTACATTTCGAGATTAGAAATACCAAAACAGAACAAACAATTAATCCATTATTGTTTGGGATAAAAGTTGAAGACAATATAAAACCAGTAATCAACAGCCTTTATTTATATACTTTAAACGACGATCCTTTTAGTGAAAAGACTAAGAAACAACTTATTCCAATAACCGGAAACAATGGAAACTATAAACTTACACAAGCTACTCCGTTAACCGTAAATAGCAGATTTGCGTTTGGTATAAGTGCTTATGATATGTTTAGTGGAAATGCCAATAAAAACGGCTTATTTAATACACGAATTTTATTGGATGGTGTAAATATATTCGAGACCGTGATTGACCAACTGTACTTCGATCATACCCGTTCTGTAAATGCATATATAGATTATCCGGCAAAATTTAGTCTGGGAAGAGTTATTGAAAAGGGCTTTGCTTTACCGGGAGCAAAAACTTCTTTCTATAAGAACATGATTAATTATGGGATGATTGAGTTAAAAGATCAGGAAGTACACGAAGTACAATATATTCTTAGGGACTATAGCGGCAACGAATCTACACTTAAGTTCAACATCAAATCCGTTTCCAATAGCATACCGGAAAAGACTGCTATTAGAGGTAAATACTTCAACTACCTGAAAGATAACAAATTTGAAAATGAAGAAATTATCGTAAATTTCCCTAAAGGAATATTGTATGATGATTTGGATTTCATTTATTCAAAAACTCCAAAGTCTGGAAGTGCTTTATCTGATTATCATCAAATACACAATCGACTTACTCCCGTACACGCTGCCTTCGAATTACAAATCAAAGTTGCCCCTGAATATTTATCTTTTAAAGATAAATTAGTTGTGGTAAATTCTGCAGGTGCTTCGCAGGGTGGCGAATTTTTTAATGGTTACATTAAAGCCTTCCCACGCTCACTAGACAAATTTTCACTAAGAGCAGACACTATTGCGCCTAGAATTAGTCCTGTAAATATTACAGACGGTTCCAATTTAGCTGCTGCCAGCCGGGTATCTTTTAAAATTTCCGATAATTTATCGGGTATTAAGAGTTTTAATGGCTATATTGATGGAGAATGGGTGTTAATGGAATACGAACCCAGAACGGCTACAATCTGGCATACTTTTGAAAAGCATATAAAAGGAAAACATACGTTTAAAGTTGTTGTTACAGATTTAAAAAGCAATACCCGGACTGTAGAGTACAACTTCTTAAAATAATAAAGACCATGGAAGAATTAAAAGAAGGGGACAAAGCTCCTCTATTTACATCAAAAGACCAAAATGGGAAACAGGTATCTCTTAACGACTACCTTGGAAAACGCGTTGTTCTTTATTTCTACCCTAAAGATAACACTCCCGGCTGTACGGCAGAAGCTTGCGATTTCAGAGACAACTACCAAATGCTTAAAAAACATGGGTTCGAAATCATTGGAGTAAGTGTAGACGATGAAGATTCTCACAAAAAATTTGAAGAGAAATTCAACTTGCCTTTCACTTTGTTAGCTGATATTGACAAAGATATTGTGGAAAAATATGGTGTTTGGGGCGAAAAGAATATGTACGGAAAAACCTATATGGGAACCAATCGAAGAACTTTTGTGATAAACGAAAAGGGTATGATTGAAAAAATCATTAAAAAAGTAGATACTAAAAATGCTTCCGAACAGTTGCTAGAAGCTTTAAGCAATTAAAAAAGCTATCTAAATCGCATCATTTCCATGATTCCGAATATTTTCGCATAAGTGTCAAGGTATACAGAAGACAAAATAATGGAGGATTAAACCTCTTGTGCCATTCTGACTGTAGAGAAACTTACATGTAAGATGTTGCTCGATAATGAGATGCTTCTCCCCAACTGGTCGGGAGAAGCATAACAAACAAACTATTTTATCCTTATCTTGTCGCTAATGCGACTTCCCGGGATATGGTTAGAGCTTTTTGATCAGCTTTTTTCCCTTTTTATCTAACAAAGTTTCTGTTCATAAATAAAGTTTGATAGTAAATAGCCTCTTTCCAATAGTCCCAATTATGCTTACCTGGTTTAACAACATAATCATGAGGTACTTTATTGGCTAAAAGGACAGCATGCAGTGCTTCGTTCACCTGATAGAAAAAGTCATCCACACCACAATCTATCATTAATTTAAGTCCAGGCTTAATTTGGGAAACCATATTAATTACGGTGTTATCATCCCAATTTTTACTATGGGTCGCGTATTCACCCAATTTTTCTGCAATCTTCCAGTTTTTAGGAAAAGGTCTAAAATCTACTCCCCCGCTCATACTTCCGGCAATTCCAAAAACATCCTGATGTTTTATTGCTAAGTATAATGCGCCATGACCACCCATACTTAAACCTGTTATTCCCCGGCCATTTCTGTCTTTAATGGTTTTATATTTAGAGTCTATCCAATTTACAAGCTCTGTAGCAACATATGTTTCATACTTCCATTCCGGTAATAAAGGACTGTCAAAATACCAACTGGAAACATTTCCATCCGGACAAACGAAGATTAATTGATGCTGATCGCTTAAATCCTTTATTGCAGGTACACCCTTAATCCAACCGGCATAATTTCCCCCATGCCCATGCAGTAAATAAATAACCGGGAACTGCTTTTGTGATTTATAATTATCCGGAGTAACTACAACTGCTTTTATCTTTTTGTTCATTGCTGAACTGAAAGTTTCTACAGTGTCTACTGAAGCCGCAAAGGACCGATGCGATATAACGCTTATCGTTAATGCAATACATGACAATAAAAATTTCCTCATTTCTAAATTCTTAAAAAATAACGTTGTTGTGAAAATCTAAATTTAAAACATTCTTTCCTGTTTTAACATTATAAATATAAAAAAGCTAACATCTTACACTATATATGAAAAAACTATTATTTTGGATTTTAGGGTTCGCCATTGTCGTCACAATAGGGTTCTTCGCCGTAACCAGATATTTGACCAATAACTGGAGACCTATTTTGGAAAGACAACTTAAAAATGCCGTTATTAATTCTTCTGATAGTTTATATAGAATAGAATATAAAACATTAGACATTCATCCTGTAAATGGTAATTTGAAACTTACCCGTTTTAAATTAATACCCAATCCGGAAGTTTATAAACGACTAGATGCAAACCAATCGGCTCCAGATAATTTATATGAATTGGAAGTCTCTGCATTGGTAATAAAAAATGCAAATGCAAAAGAAGCAGTAACCAGCAAAGAATTAAAAGTCGCCGATATTATTATTAATAAGCCTAAATTAACAATTTATAACAATAGAAGGGACTATAATGATACCATTTCTGTTAAAAAGAAAGATGACAGGCCGTTGCATCAACTTATAAAAGATATTTTTAAAGACATCAGAGTGCAAAAGGTGGAATTAAGAGATATAAATTTTGCTTTTGTAAACCGAAGTAATCCTGAAGAAAAAAGAACTGCCTTAAAAAATCTGGACATAACTATAACAGATATTCAGATAGATTCAAATGCAGCATTAGATAAATCCAGAGTCTATTATACTAAAGATGTGGTAATAAATATTAAGGATTATCATATTGCTACTCCAGACAGCTTATATTTTGTTAAACTGGAAAATTTAAACTTTTCTACGGCTAAAAATTTATTGAGTTTAAAAAAGGTAAGGCTTGAGCCACGTTTGAGCAAAAAAGAATTTCATAAAAAACTTGGCCATGCACAAGACCGTTATGATTTGACTTTTAATGAAATAAATATAAGCAATGTTGATTTTGACTTATTTCTTAACAGGCAAAAATTATATGCAAAAAACTTGTCTATTAACAATGCCAGTATTGATGTTTATAATAACAATGCTTATCGAAAAATCATCAAAAATAAGAGCGGGAAGTTTCCTCATCAACAGCTGCTTAAGTTAGCTTTGGACATGAAAATAGACCAACTTCAGCTCAAAGATGTCGATATAAGCTATAGTGAATTCGACAAAAAAAGCAGACAGGTTGGAAAGATAGAATTCTTAAAAACCAATGGTACTATAAAAAATGTAGTCAACGACAAAAAAGCTTTGAGTCAAAATGCCAAGATGAAAGCAGACCTTAGATCAAAAATTTTTGGAAAAGCGCCCTTACATCTAAATATGACATTTTATATGAACAGTAAGATTGGCGAATTTGACTACAACGGAGAGATAGGCGCTTTCGACGGAAAACTAATCAATAAAATTGTAAAACCTTTGGGAATGGCCGAGATTATATCTGCTCAGATTGATAAACTAAGTTTTAATGTTAAAGCTAACCAAAATATAGCCCGAGGCTCCATGTTCTTTTATTACAAAGATTTAAAAGTAAATGTTTTGAAACGCGACGAGAAGGGAGAACTCAAAAAACAGGGCTTTGCTTCTGCGTTGGCCAGTGTATTTGTCATTCAACAACAAAATCCAGACAGTCGTGGTCAATTCACAAAAGGTAATATTTATTTTAACAGACCTGCAGAAGCATCTTTTTTCAGTTTCTTATGGAAGTCCCTATTTACTGGCATTAAAGAAAGTGTGGGTGTAAGCAGGGAAAAAGAAAAATCATTAAAAAATACCGCTAAAACTATTGGAAATGCAGTAGAAGGTTTCAAGGGCGATATTCAAATGATTAAAGAGAAGCTCCACGAAAGGAAAGAAAGAAGGGAAGAAAGGCGTCAGGAAAGAAAACTGGAAAAGGCTGCCAAAGAAACAGAAAAAGCCAACCAGACAGATAGCATAAAATAAAAAAATCCCGGTATAAATTATACCAGGATTTTTTATGATTAATTATTTGAATTATTTTACTTCTTCAAAATCTACATCAGTTACGTCGTCTGCACCACCTGCAGCTTGGCCGTTGCCTTGCTGACCAGCATTAGGATCTTGTTGTTGCGCCTGACCGTCTGCGCCAGCTCCGGCTTTATACATCTCTTCAGACGCTGCTGCCCAGGCTTGGTTCAACGCTTCAGATTTAGCATCTATATCTGCAAAATTACGAGCAGCATGTGCATCTTTCAATGCTTTCAAAGCATCTTCTATAGCTGATTTTTTATCGGCAGAAATTTTGTCACCGTATTCTTTCAACTGCTTTTCTGTTGAGAAGATTAAAGCATCTGCTCCGTTAATTTTTTCGGCCTCTTCTTTTGCTTTTTTATCTGACTCAGCATTTGCTTCTGCTTCTTGTTTCATTTTATCGATTTCTTCCTGAGATAAGCCCGAAGAAGCTTCAATTCTGATATTTTGCTCTTTACCTGTTGCTTTATCTTTAGCAGATACTTTGATGATACCATTCGCATCAATATCAAAAGTTACTTCGATTTGAGGAACTCCTCTTGGTGCTGGCGGAATACCATCTAAATGGAAACGACCAATCGTTCTATTGTCTTTCGCCATCGGGCGTTCACCTTGTATGATATGAATCTCAACAGAAGGTTGATTATCTGAAGCTGTAGAGAATGTTTCTGATTTCTTAGTTGGGATAGTTGTATTAGCTTCTATCAATTTTGTCATTACCCCACCCATAGTCTCAATACCTAAAGAAAGCGGAGTAACATCCAACAATAATACATCTTTAACCTCTCCGGTTAAAACACCACCCTGTATAGCAGCTCCAATTGCAACTACCTCATCAGGATTAACACCTTTAGAAGGTGCTTTTCCGAAGAATTTTTCTACTGCTTCCTGAATAGCCGGAATACGGGTAGAACCACCTACTAAGATAATTTCATCTATATCTGATACTGATAAACCAGCATTTTTCAATGCAGATTTACAAGGAGCAATTGTTCTCTCTATTAAATTTGCAGCTAAACTTTCGAATTTAGCTTTAGATAAAGTGCGTACTAAGTGTTTAGGGCCAGTTGCATCTGCAGTGATGTACGGTAAGTTAATCTCTGTAGAAGTTGTAGAAGACAGCTCTACTTTAGCTTTCTCAGCAGCTTCTTTTAAGCGTTGTAATGCCATTGGATCCTTTGTTAAATCGAATCCACCGTTTTCGCTTTTGAACTCTTCTGCCAACCAATCGATAATTACCTGATCGAAGTCGTCACCACCTAAGTGTGTATCACCTTCGGTAGATTTTACTTCAAACACACCATCTCCCAATTCTAAAACAGAAACGTCATGAGTACCACCACCACAGTCAAACACAACAATTTTCATGTCTTTGTGTGCCTTATCCAAACCGTAAGCCAAAGCCGCAGCTGTAGGCTCATTAATGATTCTTCTTACTTTTAAACCAGCAATTTCACCTGCTTCTTTTGTTGCCTGACGCTGTGCGTCATTGAAATATGCAGGGACTGTGATAACTGCTTCTGAAACTTCGGTGCCCAGAAAATCTTCTGCTGTTTTCTTCATTTTTTGAAGAATCATTGCTGAAATTTCCTGTGGAGTATATTTACGGTCATCTATTTCAATTCTTGGAGTGTTATTATCTCCTTTTACTACTTTATACGGAACGCGTGAAATCTCGCTTGAAACTTCATCATAGCTGCTTCCCATAAAACGTTTTACAGAGTATATTGTCTTTGTTGGGTTAGTAATTGCTTGACGTTTTGCAGGATCACCTACTTTGCGCTCGCCACCTTCAACAAAAGCCACGATTGATGGAGTAGTACGCTTACCTTCGCTATTAGTGATAACAACAGGCTCATTTCCTTCCATTACAGAAACGCATGAGTTTGTTGTTCCTAAGTCGATACCAATAATTTTAGACATATGATATATAAATTTTATTTAACATTTTTTTGAACAATAATCTATTATCAATGCCTATGCCAATAGAATTTTGACAGCATTTCATTAAATCTGTCAGTAATCTTCCTGTAATACGAGACAAAACACTGTCTTTTAAAATGACATGTTGTCAGATTACCTTATTAACTAACAGACTAGTTAGTTAATTTTAAAACACATATTCAAAAATAACGACATTCATTATAATATGTTAATAGATAATCTTAAAAGCGACCTGTAATTATTAACACTTTGAATGAAGTATTAGTTTAATAAATGAATGCTCTTGTGTATCTTTAAATACAATTAATAAAATTTGCTTTTTCTGATTATTTGTTACTATTATTGTTGTTTTAATAAATGAAATTATTTCTTTGTCTTTTCTCGTTTTGGACGATAAGCCTGGTTTGCTTAGCACAAGCCCCGCCCAGGTCTACCCAATATATCTTTAATAATTATTTGATTAATCCGGCTATAACTGGCGTAGAGAGCTACATGGATTTAAAGATGGGATACAGGCAGCAATGGAGTGGACTCGAGGGTGCCCCAGTGACAAGTTATGTTTCTTTTCATGCACCTGTAGGTAACGAATACATAAGAAGGTCTGTAAATTCTTTTGGAAGTCAGGGCGAGAATCCAATGAGCCGGTCTTATGTAAATAATTACACTGCTGCAGACCCTCATCATGGAGTTGGTTTTCATGCGCTCTCGGACAAAGCTGGGCGCATAAGGCAAACAAATGTCAATGCGACATATGCTTATCATATTGGCCTTTCACAAGAGTTAAATCTTTCTTTAGGTGTATCTGCAGGTTTTTCTTCTTTAAATATTGATGTAGAAAATGTAAAAGTTACAGATACTTCAGATCCTTTGCTTGCGGCTGATTACAATAACAGGATAAGACCTGATCTTGGTGCCGGATTATGGCTTTATGGACCAAGATATTTTATAGGCCTTTCTGCCAGACAATTATTAGGAAATAGAGTAAAAATTCAGAATTATGAACAAAAAACGTTATTATATCAGAACGCGCATTTTTATGGTACAATAGGCTATAAGTTCTTTTTAATGGATGATATTGCTTTAATCCCGTCTTCACTTATAAGTTACTCTTCTATGTCTCCATTAACATTAGATGCAAATTTAAAGATGGCTTTTAGAGATATAGTTTGGTTAGGTGCCGGTTTTAGGAACAGTGATTCTTATTCTTTACTTGCGGGTTTCAATGTACTCTCTTTGATAAATCTTAGTTATTCTTACGATGTCAATGTATCAAGACTAAGGAGTGTCCACAGTAATACTCATGAAATCGTATTGGGGATTTTACTCAATAACCGGAATGAGGTAAGTTGTGCACAATTTTAAGTAGATAATCTAAATTAATTGCCCTTCAATTTTTCACCAAAAGATCTTTATAAAAGTAGGTAGAGGTAAAAAATCATTATACAATTAACAAATAAAATAGCAAAAAATCACCTGCTATCACATCGTCTAAGGGAGCTTTGAATGTCTTGCTTTAACAACCTAAAACAAGACTTTTTAAAAACATTCCTATCAATACCAGATTGAATGAAACAACTTCTATTTATCTCAATAAGGTTAGACTACCCGCCAAAGGCACACAATCTGCTCTTAGATCAATTTTATAATAATAAACTCCGGCTGGTAGTTCTTTTCCTCTAAAGGTTCCATCAAAAGGTTTGTCGTACGAACCAATAGATTCATAAACTAGCTGCCCTTCCCTGCTATATATTTGTATTAAAATATCTGTGTTCTCTGGTAAACCCATAATCGTCCATCTATCATTCTTGTAATCTCCATTAGGCGACATGGTATTCATAATATCCAGATTATCATTTGTAACCTCTATGTGCCAGGGACTAAAATCACTTACACAGCTTCCCAATTTACGCCTTAACAGATAATCTCCAGATTTAGCTACCTTAAACAGAATTGTACCATTATCACTTTCCAATATTGGATTTGCCAGAGTATCTTTAAAAAGCTGGTAGGTGCCTTCTTCGGGACCTATTACTTTCAGCATAATTTCTGTAGCATAACACACCCGCATATCATTAATCACAGGTGCCGCTAAAGGAAAAGGGTAATCGTTTACTGTATATTCTTCACTGGTGAAAGTGCCGCAGCTTGTCCTGTCGGTAGCAACCAAACGATATTTTCCTGCACCTACATTGATAAGATCTCTGGTATATTGTACAGCTTCGCCAGCCTCGTTGATCCATTTATAATTATAAGCCGGAACACCTCCAATTACTTCTATCCCTATAACAGATCCTCTTTTTAAGGTACAACCGTCGTCAATAACCTTTGCACTTGCAGGAACAATCTTTAGCAAGGGAGTATCTTCTATATTGTATGGACCAAAAACAGTCTCACAGTTATTAATATCATAAGCATAAAAAGTATATTGTCCCGGAGCCAGATCTTTAAGCTCTTTATTGGTTCCTGACAGTAAATCTCCAGATTCATTTCTCCACTCAAAACGAATAGGAAATGCAGATGTATAATTAAGCGTAATACTTCCATTATTTAGTCCGCAGGTAGCTGCATTTCTTGAAGGTGTAAGACTATAGACTTGTGGAGGAATTTGGTTAATGATAAAAGACATTGAACTTTCACACCCTGTAATATTATTTTTTGCTACAAGCCTGTAAGTTCCTGGTGCCTGGTCTTTTAATTCTAATGTCATTCCGTGAGAATAAGGCCCCGTTAATATACTTTGATTATTTGGACCGAACCATTCGAATGTGTTTGCTTCTGTAATAGTAATGTTAGAAATTGCTCCTACTGTTTTATTACAAGTTACTGGAGTAATAATTCCTCCGCTAATCTTTACGGAATTATAAATAGAAATAAATAATGGATTGCTCTTTACAGGAGAACAATCTCCCTGATCTGTCACTTGTAATACATAATACCCACTTTCTACATTTTCCAAATCCAAAGCTTCACTAACTACAGTGGTTCCCTGCTGGCCAGTTAGATTATTATAAGTAAACCATTTATAAGTTACTGTACCAACTCCTGGAGTAACCACAATTCCTTTAATACTACCATCACTGAAACCACATGCGGCAGCAGTTGCCTTCATGTTACCAGTATTGATAACTGGTGTTGGTCTTTTTACTATAGTAACCGGGTCTGAGAATTCTACACAGCCGGCATCATCTGTAACTCTTGCTCTATAAGTTCCTTCTGGCATGCTAACGTTTTGACCAGACTTGACAACTGCACCGGTATTATCAACCCAGTCATATCTTATTGTTCCTTTTCCTCTTAATGTAGTAGCTGCAAAAGAGAAAATTACCTGCCCGCAAACAGGTACAGGTGCGTTTACTATGGGTTTTGTAAGTTTCTGGTCCGTAATAGAAAATTGATGAGTTATTTCACTGCATCCATCAGATATTTTTAATTCATAGGTACCTACAGACAAATTGGCTATAGATTGGTTATTACTTAAAAATCCCGCAGAACCATCATTCTCTATTTTATACCAGTTAAAAGTAATTCCTTCTCTTTCTTCCGATATTGTAATGCTACCATCGCCTTTACAAGTTACAGGAGTAACCACTGCTTCATTAATTAAAAGCCCCCCAGTGGAAAATGGAGAAGTAACGGCAGTAGGTAGACTAGCAGTAGCAGTTACTTTTCCGTTAAGCATTCCATCATAAGACCATCGGCCATCATTCCCCGCTCTTACAGTAGCAAAATAGGTTTTACCCTGACATTTGCCTAATGTGCAGTTCTCGTCTATATAGAAAAGTTCTACTTCTGAATTAGGGCTGGCTTTACCAGAAATATGATCTGTACGTATTTTAAGTACCTGAATATACGCCTGCTGTGCTACCGATGCTTTTCCTATGGCAAATACTTCATTACAAAACATACTATTTCTGGTAATTTTTATAGGGAAGGAAGATGTAGTTTCTATGCCAAATCTATTATAACCAATAATATTCGCGTCAGCATCTGCTGTACCTCCAATTGTTCCCTGGGCATTTGTAGCTATTGAAATACCACCATTATTTGATAGATTTTTCGTATCCAAGCTACCTGTTCCAATTTTATTTTCAGTGATTAGGAAGGATGCGTTGGAAATAGAAATTGCCCAACTCCGTTGACCAGAAATTATATTTTTAAGAATGTTAATATCAATCTGGCCATTAACTCTTATCCCATACATTTCTATAGAAGAAGATTGATTAAATATGGGAAGTGCTTTATAATCGATAGTCCCGTCATAGTTGGTTCCTATGTTATTTTTAATAATGTTAACGGAAGGTCGGGTAAGATTTGTGAAACCATTTGACCTGTTAATCTGAATATTTATGGCATTAGCTGCAATAGTATTTCCTTCGTCGGACTGGTCGCCTCCGATATTAAGATTGGTATCGTAAAGATCTGCGATAATACCATTAAAATTAGAACGTGGTGAAGTACCATTATCCATTACACCTATCAGATTAGATTGAATTTTGATGTTAGCTAAGTCAGGGTTATTGGTATAATATGAAGTATTTCTTATAACTATCCCGTTCACGTTCCCGGCTATCACGTTACCTTTTCCGGGAGCACCTATAGTGACGTTATTTACACGGTAATCTATAACAATACCGGAGCCCTGGCTATTGTTTATTGTTTGCAAATTGACAATATTCGCGAAATTTCTGATAAACAAGCCATATATTTCTATATCTGCTGTTTCGGTATAAGTGCCAGATAGATAAGAACCAATAATCAGACCCGAAAAATTTGCAGGAGTAAATTCTGGTTCAATAATAATTCTTGCGCCGGATACACCTAATTTAGCCCAATTACTTTGTGTGCTGCCGTCAATAATTACTCTGGATGAAACTCGTGGCAACTGGCTTCTTAAGCGTATAGTTCTATTATTAAGATCACTACCATCTCCGGGAAGATTAAAATTTATGTAATCAGTCTGAGCTGTACCGTTCAGTTCTGCTTTTTGAAGTGCATCTCTCAATGTTCCTGCACCACTATCTTCTTTACTTGTAACAACAAAAGTTTCAGAAAATGACTGGGATACATTTAATATAAAAAGAAAAACTGCTAATAAGAGTTTACGGTACATTGCTACTTATATATAATAAATACAATTCTACTTAAAAACTTAAATATATGCAATGCAATGATTAAGTTAAACAGAAATATTTATACCCATAAATTAAGACAATAACCAACGAAAATTATTTGATTTCAGATACCGGCTAATTCGACGGATAGTATAACAAAAGACATTTTATCTGAATATCCTTCACCTGATACAATAAAGACCTAATAACCTGCGACTGTATCATCACCTCTGGGATCTGCACCTCCCTGGTATCCATTTTCTGTTTTTAATATAGCATCTACACGCCCGATATTTCCACGATGTGTTAGCTGATAGCCTTTTTGCTGCAACTTAATTTTTGTTTCAACATCAAATACATCTTTTTCTGTAAAAACTGTATCTGGGAGCCATTGATGGTGAAAACGTTTTGAAGTTACAGCCTGTTGCATGTCCTGACCAAATTCCAGTACGTTTAAAATTGTCTGGAATACAGAAGTGATAATGGTTGACCCTCCGGGTGTGCCTACTACCATATATAATTTCTTGTCCTTTTCTATAATAGTCGGCGTCATAGAACTTAACATTCTTTTTCCGGGTGCTATAGCATTTGCAATACCCCCTGTTACTCCAAAAGCATTAGGGCTACCGGGCTTAACGGAAAAATCATCCATTTCGTTATTGAGCAAGAATCCTGCTCCTTTTACCACCACTTTTGCCCCATAAGCCAGATTAATAGTAGTTGTTACAGAAACAGCATTTCCATCTGCATCCACAATAGAGTAATGAGTAGTTTCTTCGCTCTCCTTTCCTACCAACCTTCCTGGTTTTACTGCCGAACTTGCTGTAGCATAATCCCACGAAAATGTTTCCATTCTTTTCTGCTGATAAGCATAATTCAGCAACTGTTCTTTAGGTACAGTATAAAAATCGGGGTCGCCTAAATATTCAGAACGGTCTGCATAAACCCTTCTTTCTGCCTCTACAATCAGCCTTACAGTAGAATCCCGATTATGTCCCCATTTTGAAATGGGGTAAGGAGCAACTGCATTTAACAATTGTATCAGCGCAATTCCTCCGCTTGATGGTGGTGGCATAGTAATGATCTTATATCCTTTATACATTCCTATAACAGGTTTTCGCCATGCTGATTGATATTCGAAAAGGTCTCTTTTGGTGATCAAACCGCTTCCTCGCTTCATTTCCGCAACAATATAATCTGCAACTTCACCTTCGTAAAAACCTGCTCTACCTTTATCTCTTATCTGCATAAAAGTATTAGCCAATTCTGTCTGAATCAATAAATCCCCGGCTTTCCATTCCGTTTCTTTCACCAATGCTGTCCCCAAAGGATTAAATTGTTTTAGCGATGCTTTTATCTCGTTTAGCTCTTTTGCCTGCTGTGCAGTAATTGGAAATCCGTTCTTTGCCAAATCAACCGAGGGCTCTACCAGCTCTTTCCAGCTCAGCTTCCCATATTCTTTATGTGCTCTTACCATTCCATCTACAGTACCCGGAACGCCCGGTGCTAAATGCCCATAAAGACTTTTGTCTTTTATCGGATTGCCCGATTTATCCAGATACATATCTCTATGTGCTTTTAACGGTGCTTTCTCTCGATAGTCCAAAGCATTTATATTACCCATATTATCTCGGTACACCAAAAAACCACCACCGCCAATATTTCCCGCATTTGGATATACTACAGCCAAAGCAAACTGTACCGCCACTGCAGCATCAATAGCATTTCCTCCTTTTTTTAATATTTCAAGGCCAACTTTTGATGCTGCAGGATGTGCCGATACGACTACTCCGTTTTTATAGTAGGTTGTTTTTTCTGATTGTTGTGCGCATATTAACTGTTGATAGGATACTGTTACAATTAATAATATGCAAAAGAATTTTCTCATTGAATTTATTTGTATTACATCAATTTAAAAATCAATATTAAACAAAAGCACTAAAACCTGTAATAGCTCTACCAACAATTAAAGAGTTAATTTCTTTTGTCCCTTCATAAGAATAAATTGCTTCTGCATCGGCAACAAAACGGGCTACATCATATTCCAGTAAAATACCATTTCCGCCCATTACTTCTCTTGCTCTGCTCACTACGTCGCGCATCCTTAAAGTACAGAATACTTTTGCTAAAGAGGCATGCTCGTCTGTCAGTTGATTATTATCCTGCAGTTCAGACAAACGATATACCAAAGTCTGCATAGCAGTCAGGTTGGAAAGCATCTCAACCAGATGGTTCTGAATTAACTGAAACGATGCAATAGGTCTTCCAAACTGGATGCGCTCTCTGGTATATTTCAATGCACTTTCATAGGCCCCTCTTGCGCATCCAACGGCCATCCACGCCACTCCTGCTCTTGTCATACGTAATACTTTGGCGACATCTTTAAAAGAATTACAATTTTGAAGTCTGTTCTCTTCCGTCACCTCACAGTTTGTCAGTGTAATCAACCCGTTCTGCACAATCCGAAGCGCCATTTTATTTTCTATCTTATCAGCTTTAAACCCCGGATTACCTTTTTCTACAATAAATCCCTTCACCTGATTATCATCCAGATCTCTTGCCCAAATAATATTGACGTCTGCAAAAGTTGCATTGCCTATCCATTTTTTCTGACCGTTTAAAATCCATTTATTACCTTCCCTTTTTGCAGTAACGGTGAGTCCTCCGGCCGCAGCAGAACCTACTTCTGGTTCTGTTAAACCAAAAGAGCCTATCAGTTCCAATTTCTGCATACGTGGTAACCATTTTTGTTTTTGTTCTTCGGAACCGCAAACATAAATTGATCCCATAGCCAGGCCACTTTGTACGCCAAAAAATGTAGCAATAGATGCATCTATTCTTCCCATCTCACTGGCAATAATTCCTTCCATCAGGAAAGAACGGTTCGGACAGCCGTAACCTTCAAAAGTAATTCCGCATATATTCAGTTCTGCAACTTTAGGTATGATATCAAATGGAAACTCGGCTCTGTTCCAATACCTGTTTACTATAGGCTTTATTTCAGTTTCCATGAACTGGCGAACCTTCATTTGCAATTCCCTGTCTTCTGGCGATAATTTTCCAGACAGATCATAAAAATCGGCGTCTATTGGTGGGAGTTCTTTTTTCCTATTTCCTCCCCCTTTCATCATCTTCATGAGACCAGCAAGCTGCTTGTCATCCATCTTCCCAAATTGTGTCATCACCTCCTGAAGATCTACTTTTTTGGAAAGGGCTTCCAGCTGTTTAAAATCTATAGATTTAAACAGATTGTAAATATTGGCTGCTTTAGAAAAAATGTTCGACATGGCTTTTTATTTTGTTCAACAAACAAGATATGCTTTTTGTTAAGCAGCCACAAATAAAAAGAGAGACCTGATGTCTCTCTAATCTCATATTTCAATATAAAAATGGCGTTATTTCAAATCAAAAAAACTATCTACACCAAGTATTTTTTTACTTAAAAACCCTTCTGCATAAGGTACTTTTATTGCTTTTCCAAATTCTCTGGCTCTCGCTATTACACCTTCTAAAAATTCTGGGTTGGAAATGTAAGTCTGAGGGTCGTTTAAGTTTACGCCTTCCACATGAAATTGTGTTTTGTAAGCTTGAATCGCCTTGATTTTTTGATCATGGAAATCACTTATATCAATAACTATATCTGGTTTAATATAAGTATCCTGTATAAAATACAGTAATAAGCGAGGTCTGTGTGCTTCTTGCTCTACTCCATTTATAGTGGTTTTTATTTTAGATAAACCTGCCAAAAAACAAGCATCTGTCACTAAATCACAGGCCCTGCCATGATCCGGATGCCTGTCATAATAAGCATTGGTAACTATTATTTCGGGCTGATATTTTCTGATAACTTCTATTATCTTTAGCTGATGTTCTTCATCATTTTTGAAAAACCCGTCTTTTAAACCCAAATTCTCGCGAACGTCTAAACCTAAAATCTCCGAAGCATTCTTTGCTTCTTCAGTTCTTGTTTCTGCCGTTCCTCTGGTTCCTAATTCTCCCCTTGTCAAATCGATTACACCTACTTTTTTTCCCTCAGCTTTGTGTTTCAGCACTGTTCCTGCTGCACCCAGTTCCACATCATCCGGGTGAGCCGCTATATATAATAAATCTAATTTCATTAATTTTTCAATCTGTTTAGAAGGATCTCACAATACCCATATCGGCTAATATCTTTCTAATTTTCTTTTTTATCTTAGAACTATTCGGTTTGGTAAATGGATAAAAGAAATCTATTACTTCCCCTTTGTGATTAATTAAATATTTATGAAAATTCCATTTAGGTGAAGCACTGATGTGCCCATTCCTTTTCTTGTCAGAAAGAAAACTAAAAAGAGGATGAATATTCTTCCCTCTAACCTTTAGCTTACTAAATATAGGAAAATTCGTCTGATAATTAGTTTCACAGAATTTCAATATCTGTTCATCATTTAAAGGCTCCTGACTTCCGAAATCATTGCTCGGAAACGCTAAAATTTCGAAAGGATCACCATCAAAAAAATTCTTAAGCTGTACAAGTTCTTTAAATTGCGATGTAAAACCGCATTCCGAAGCTGTGTTTACAATTAACAAGATTTTATTCTTAAAAGCATCTAACTGTACTTCTGCACCCAATCCCGTCCTTACTCTAAACTGATAAATAGTATTATTCATGATTTTATCGATAATTGTAATATCCCGATGTGCGGATTATATTTTCAATTTCTCTATCTTTTTCTACATCGTATTTCGCTTTCAGGTCATGTCCGAAAACACGAGCTAAAGATTGCATAAAAAATGCTGTAACCCCTCCTTTTGTATCTTTCAATAACGAGAAACTGCTATTTCCAGTCTCTCTATCAATTAATTTTATTAAAATTTCACCTTGTGATATAGTTAAATCCTTAATTTCTTTATTAAACAGATCCTTAATTTCCTTCTCACAATCTTTAATCAATACTTTCTGCTTTCTTTTATTCGGCTCAACAGCCAAATCTCTTTCCAGCTTACGATATCTGTCTCCGGCATATCTGGCATAAGGTAAAACTTTTAATACATTGTATTTTAATCGTCTGTAGCTGTTATAATCTGCCTGGCTTTTAAATGTTCGTTTATCAATTACATTTACCTGATTAAGAACTACCCAAGGCATCCATTCACCATCCATGTTGGTGATGGCCACCTTTAGTGTATCGTTTTTGCCCAGAACAAAGCTTGGCATTTCCTGTGCTTTTACAGAAAATGACAAAGCGAAGAAAATAGAGACGAGCAAAAAACCTTTTATTTTCATATTTTTATATATACGAATTTATCACTTATTAATTACCTTTCATCATAATAAGTAACCTAAATTCGTTACTTTATTGTAAAATCATTTACTTAGCTTTTTTACCGGGACATGGATTACGTAATAGATATTGAAGCCGAAAAATCGGAGATACTGAAGAGATATAGGGCATTGTTAAGGGCTTGTAAACCAACTCTTCAAAAAGGAGATAAGAAAATGATCCGCCAGGCATTTGATTTGGCTGTTGAAAGCCATAAAGATATGCGCAGAAAGTCTGGCGAACCTTATATATATCACCCAATAGCGGTTGCGCAGATTGCTGCTGAAGAGATTGGTTTAGGAACAACCTCTATTGTATGCGCTCTTTTACATGATGTTGTTGAAGACACTCACATTACTCTAGAAGATATAGAACGGGATTTTGGTAAAAAATGTGCCAAAATTATTGATGGCCTTACAAAAATCTCGGGAGTTTTCGATGCAAACAGCTCTATGCAGGCGGAAAACTTCAGAAAGATGCTGCTTACACTGGCGGATGACGTTCGCGTAATATTAATTAAGCTTGCTGACAGGCTTCACAATATGCGAACTATGAACTTTATGCCTCGTGACAAGCAATTGAAAATTTCTTCTGAAACTGTTTATCTGTACGCCCCTTTAGCTCATAGATTAGGTCTGTATGCTTTAAAATCTGAGCTGGAAGATCTTTCCATGAAATATATGGAGCCTGACACTTACAAGTTCATCGCTCAAAAGCTGAACGAGAAAAAGGCGGAACGCGAGCGCTTTATTAAAGAATTTATAGGTCCTATAAACACTATTCTGACAGAACAGGGACTAAAGGCAGATGTCCTGGGAAGACCCAAATCTATCCATTCTATATGGAATAAGATGAAGAAAAAGTCTATTCCTTTCGAAGAGGTGTATGATTTGTTTGCGATCAGAGTTATTTTGGACAGTAGGCCGGAAAACGAAAAATCGGACTGCTGGAAAGCATACTCTATTGTAACAGATTTATATCGTCCAAATCCAGATAGGCTTCGCGATTGGGTTTCTTCCCCTAAAGCCAATGGTTACGAGTCTTTACACACTACGGTTATGGGTCCTAAAGGCCAATGGGTAGAAGTACAGATCCGAACCCAAAGAATGAACGAGATTGCAGAAAAAGGCTTTGCTGCACACTGGAAATATAAAGAGTCTTCTAACGATAGCGGTCTGGACCAATGGGTTCATAAAGTTCGTGAGTTATTGAGTAACCCGGAGTCAAATGCACTGGATTTTCTGGATGATTTCAAGATGAATCTCTTTTCTGACGAGATATTCATTTTTACTCCAAAAGGAGATTTAATTCAGTTACCGGCAGACGCCACCGCCTTAGACTTTGCTTTCGAAATCCATACAGATGTAGGTGCCCGTTGTATAGGTGCCAAGGTAAATCATAAACTGGTGCCCCTTTCTCATAAATTACAAAATGGAGACCAGGTAGAGGTAATTACATCCGGCAAACAAACCCCAAAAGAAGACTGGTTAAATTTTGTTGTCACTGCAAAAGCCAAAGGAAAAATCAAATCATCTCTAAAAGAAGAGAAAAGAAAGATTGCAGAAGATGGTAAAGAAATATTAGAACGCAAGCTTAAATCTTTAAAAATCAATTACAATACAGACAACTTACAGAAGCTAAGCTATTATTTTAAACTTCAGTCTACTCAAGATCTGTTTTACAACGTTGCTAAAGGATTTATTGATCTTAAAGACTTAAAAGAATACGCGGCAACAGAGAAATCTGTAGACCAGAGGTCTCCACAAACAATAGATTCCGAGAAAATCCAGGCGATGATAAAAGAGGTTAAAACCAACGCCGCCGATGTATTGCTTATTGGAGAAGATTTACAAAAGATAGATTATAAGCTGGCTAATTGCTGTAATCCTATTCCGGGAGATGATGTTTTTGGGTTTATTACAGTTTCTGACGGAATTAAAATTCACCGTACAAACTGCCCTAACGCTGCTAAGCTGATGTCGAGCTTTGGCTACCGAATAGTAAAAGCAAAATGGAACAGCCAAAAACAGGTTGCATTTTTAACCGGATTAAAAATCACTGGTATAGACGAGGTTGGATTAATTAATAACCTTACCCAGGTTATATCAAATGATTTTAAAGTAAACATGCGGTCGATAACTTTTGATACTGACGAGGGCATTTTTAACGGCACTATAATGATGTATGTAAATGATACTCAACATCTTGAAAATTTAATCATGAAACTAAAACAGGTTAAAGGTATTACGGATGTCACAAGGTTTGACTCAAGTCCTGAGACATTATCCGTAAAAAACTAAAAACCATTCATCTATATTGTATTTTTTGATAACTTTGAAGCTCTAACAATCACCATGGCTACTACGCAAGAAACCATAGAGATGGTAAAAAAGATTTTTGAATCGTATCTGGAGAACAAGAACCTCAGAAAAACTCCGGAAAGGTTTGCCATACTCGAAGAAATCTATTCAAGAACAGATCATTTTGATGTGGAGTCTCTCTACATCCATATGAAAAACAAGAAATATAGAGTTAGCAGGGCCACTGTATATAACACTTTGGAGCTTTTACTTTCTTGTGATTTGGTAACCAAGCATCAATTTGGTAAAAACATGGCGCAGTTCGAGAAATCATATGGCTATAAACAACATGATCATATTATCTGCTTAGACTGTGGAAAAGTGGTAGAGTTCTGCGACCCAAGGGTTCAACAAATACAAACCATGATGGGAGATTTACTGAAATTCGATATTCAGCATCACTCACTAAACCTTTATGGTAATTGTTCCAGACTGGCAGCAGGACATTGCGATTCTTACAACAACAAAAATTAATTAATATTTTTATATACTGAACACAAAATAATGGCAGTTGATGTGTTATTAGGCCTTCAATGGGGCGATGAAGGTAAAGGGAAAATAGTTGACGTACTAGCCCCAAAATATGATTTGATCGCCCGTTTCCAGGGCGGACCAAACGCAGGACATACTCTGGAGTTCGACGGAAAAAAATTCGTTTTAAATACTATTCCTTCCGGAATTTTTGAAGAAAACACATTGAATCTGATTGGTAATGGAGTGGTTATAGACCCTATCATTCTAAAAAGAGAATTAGATAATTTAAAAGCTGCCGGCCATGACTTATTGGCTAAGAAGAATCTGGTTTTAGCCAGAAAGGCACATTTAATATTACCTACTCACCAGTTGTTAGATGCTGCTTCTGAAAAGAAAATGGGAGATAGCAAAATCGGTTCAACTTTAAAAGGTATTGGCCCTACTTATATGGACAAAACCGGTAGGAACGGTCTAAGAATTGGGGATGTGAATCTGCCTGATTTTAAAGAGCGATACAACAAATTGGTTGAGAAACATATAAATATTCTTTCTCATTATGGCGAAGTTGATGATTTCTCTGAAAGAGAAAAAGCTTTCTTTGATGCTTTAGATTATTTAAAACAATTTGAATTTGTAGACAGCGAGCATTTAGTTAACAAATATATCAAAGAAGACAAAAAAGTCTTGGCAGAGGGTGCTCAGGGCACTTTATTAGATATCGATTTTGGTTCCTATCCTTTCGTTACATCATCCAATACAACAACAGCTGGTGCTTGTACTGGTTTGGGAATTGCTCCAAATACCATTAAAGAAGTATTTGGTATTTTTAAAGCTTACTGTACAAGAGTGGGTGGTGGTCCTTTCCCTACCGAGTTAGAAAACGAAGTTGGAGAAGAATTAAGAAAAATCGGTCGCGAATTTGGAGCTACTACCGGTAGAGCAAGAAGATGTGGATGGATTGATATTCCTGCTTTAAAATATGCCATCATGTTAAATGGTGTTACGCAGTTAATCATGATGAAGGCAGATGTATTGGATTCTTTCGAAAAAATCTATGCCTGTACACATTATAAATACAATGGGGAAGTAATAGATTATATGCCTTACGATATCAATAGCATTAAACCAGAACCTGTATTTGAAGAAATAGAAGGCTGGAATGAAGATTTAACAGGCATCCGTTCCAAAAATGAAATTCCTGCTAAACTGGCTAGCTATATTACTTATCTGGAGAAACATCTGGAAGTTCCTATAAAATTCTTATCCGTTGGTCCGGATAGAGTTCAAACACTAGAACTTTAATAACATAAAAATCCGAAGCTAAACCCTTCGGATTTTTCTTTTTTAGGCTATTTTTGTACCCGTAAAATGGTACGGATAGAAAACAAGCAGCAATTTCTCGAAAAAGCTTTAATATGGACCAGTCAGTTCGGGATATCGGCCATTTTTGACTCCAATAATTCTTCTGACAAATATTCGAACTATGATTATATCATTGCTGCAGATTATCTCGACTTTATGGAAACGGGTTTTCATGGAGCTTTTGGTAAACTGGAACAATTCAGATTAAAATATCCTGAGTGGATTATTGGAGGCTTAGGATACGATTTAAAGAATGATATTGAACAACTACAATCAAATAATCCGGATTATTTAGATTTTCCGGATTGCTTTTTCTTTGTACCCAAGCATCTTTTATTAATTAAAGATGATATTTTAGAAGTTAAAAGTCCTTCGCCCAACATTTACCAGGAAATTCTTGATACCAACCGTTCAGATTCTTTTCACAAACAGGAAAAAATAACCATCAGGCAACGGTTTTCAAAAGAAGAATACATACAACAGGTTAAAAATATTCAAGGTCATATAGCTGCCGGAAATATTTATGAAACCAATTTTTGTATCGAATTCTATGGAAATTCAAAAATATCTCCTGTTTATACTTTCCAAAGATTAAATGCTTCTTCAGACGCTCCTTTTACCAGCTATTTCCGTTGGTTCGACAAATACATTATCTGTGCTAGCCCTGAAAGGTTTTTGGCCAAAAGAGCAAATAAACTTATTTCACAGCCCATAAAAGGAACTGCGAAGCGGGGAAAAACCATTGAAGAAGATGTTTTGCTGAAAGAAACGCTTTTCAGACATCCAAAGGAAAGGCAGGAGAATGTCATGATTGTTGATTTGGTACGTAACGACCTCACTAAATCTGCTAAACCAGGAACAGTTAAAGTAGAAGATCTTTTTGGAATACATAGTTTTAAACAGGTACATCAAATGATCTCTACTGTGGTTTGTGAAGTAGAGGACCAAACATCTGTTATTCAAATTCTGAAAAACACTTTCCCTATGGGCAGCATGACCGGAGCTCCCAAGATAAAAGCCATGGAATTAATGGAATATTATGAGCGAAGTAAAAGAGGAATCTACTCTGGCGCTATTGGCTATATAAATCCTGATAATGATTTTGATTTCAATGTTGTTATCAGAAGCATTTTGTATAATGCTTCCAGGGGCTATTTTTCTTTTCATGCCGGAAGCGCCATAACTTATTCTGCTGATGCAGAGAAAGAATATGCCGAATGTTTGCTAAAAATAAAGGCTTTAGTACTTGCTTTAAACGGGGAGTTAAAAGGATAACGCTTACTGTTCGCGCCCTCTGCATTAATTATTATATGAGTTGCTAAACTATAAAACGGAGGCTCTCCCTTTTGGATTGCCTCTCGTTCTTTTGGTGTATTGAAGGTTAAAATTTATTTAAGCGTAAGTCTAAAATTACTTAACCATTTGACTGATTTTCACTTAATCTTATGCAATAAACAGGGCAAATAGCCATGCCTCTGTACCTGATTATTTACAATCATTTTGGTAAATAATCATACACAAATATCCAAAACGCAAGAGAAGTGAAAAAGAAATTATCCCTTTATTTTGTCCTAACTTTGAAAGTTAGGACAAAAAAGAATACAAACGGGAGAATTTTCAATAAGAAATATGCAAAATTTCTACTTATACAAAATGGAGGAATCAAATAATAGAGATACATAATACATACCTCCGATGGCCGGATTTCCTGGAGATGTAATATAGTATTTGTTCAAAATATTTGAAGCTCCTATCTTCAAAACAGACTGATATACCGGCAACTTAAAACTTACCTGACCATCCAATGTACCAAATGCAGCCACTTCCCCCACACCAAAAATCGAACGCCACATAAATTCTTCCTGCCAACGGTATACAATATTGAACGAAGTATTTTTAAATATTTCTGTACTTCCAACTCCCAAATTAAAACGATATGCCGGGCTGTTGTATGTATTAAAAAACTGTTCGGGAAATTGGCTCAGCTGATCGTGAGACACATTACTTATAAACTTAAACTTACCCAGACTATAATCAATACCCAATGCCCAACCCTGCGTTCTCACATCCTCAGTACTGTTTACACTTACTTCATAACGTGTAGGTGTTGTCAAACCGTTTAAATCCTGGGGTGTTGGGTTTTGCCAAACTACAGCTCCTGTTAAAAAATCTTTGTAATTACTGATATAATAATTAGCATCTATAAATAATTTAGGTGTTAGCGAAGCCCGATAACCTATTTCGTAAGCTTGTACTCTTTCTGGTTTAAAACTGTTAAAACTAAAAGTTTCCAAAACCGAAGGATCTGAATACCCCGTTGCTACGTATGTACGATAACTTTCATCGGTATATGGCTTATTCGCTTGCAATTGATATTTATCCAGTATATCTGGTAATGCACCTATTAGTCTGGAACCTGCCCTTACCAATAAATCTAAATATTGCGCCTGTGCAGTTGGATTACGGAATCCTGTCTGATAGGATAATCTTAGATAGTGCTTTTGCGTAAAGTTCCAAACTCCGGCAAGCCTTGGAGAGAACGATCCTTTAAAATTTTGGTTTTTATCGTAACGTACAGATGCCGTAGCTTTTAACTTTGCATCTAAAAACTTTCTGGAGGCCTGCAAATATGCCCCATACTCATAAATAGATAGCTTTTTATGCAGGTCATCAAAAATTGTCCCTCCAGAATTCAGAGCATATAACCTGTATGAACCTCCGGCTATAAGATCAATTTCTGGAATCCAATCCGAGAAATTATACATTCCCTCATAATGCCAGAGATTAGTTTTATCTTTAAACTTCGCCCCTCCTTCGGCACCAATTGTTCGTGAGGTAATATCTTGTTTTACTGTCTCAAACACCTCAGATCCAGGCATAAAACGCCCTTCATCGGTCACAGAACGCGCAGTATTGTGTGCAGTTTCTTCGTCAACACCCATGTTCTTAGCTTTTAGATAAGCTCCAATATATTGCGGAAACCAGGCAGTACTTGGTTTAAAGCGTTCGTTCATAAACGAAGCTAAAGCGGTAGCATTATAGGCATCTCCTGATCGCTCCTGCGTAGTATAAGCTCTTAAAAAGAATTTATCTCCTTTCAGCTCCAGTTTATATTGACCTAGCCTAAAATTAGCTAAGCCATACCTGTCTGCACCTGTATATGCAGAATTACCAGTTCCCCAATATGCTTGTGCAATGGCTTCCATATTGGGTCTTATTTTATAATGCAGAGAGCCACTTGTCCTTAAACTCTCACTTCTATAATCCAATAGGTCTTCTTCAATATATCCCGTTCTGGAAACGTCCTGATCTGGTATTAACCCGCCCTGCAAACCCAGGAAAAAAGGGCTGATACTAGAGTTTGTACTTAAAAAATTGGCTATCTGAGATTCTGAAGGCAACGTCCCTGTAGCATTTTGATATTGTGAAATATAGGTATTACGCCCGGTTTGAACTACCGCTTGTGCTACAGTCTGCATGTTCGCCTTTATTTCATCACCATAACTATTAATGCCGTCATATGCCGGATCGGTTATTCTATTTCCTTCCTTATGTTTCATATTAACACGATCGTAATTCGAATAGTCCCGAGCTCTCCAGTCATCTGCTTTAATATAGGATACATTTACCTTAAACGCCCACCTATCTTTAAAAGATTTAGCATAACGAAATTGCATATCATTCCAATCGGTTAAAGGTTGTTGTCTGCTATCCAAGTGGTTAATACCAGTTTTAAACTGCATGCTAAGCCCCTGATATTTAAACGGATTTTTCGAGTTTAGTAATAAAGTACCGTTAATCCCCCCGGCACCATACAACGCAGAAGACGAGCCTGGCAACAGCTCAACACTTTCTAAATCTAAATCTGAAATACCGACAATATTCCCGACAGAAAAATTCAGGCCAGGTGCCTGATTGTCCATACCATCTATAAACTGATTAAAGCGAACATTTCCGTTAGCATTAAAACCACGTGTATTTAATGAGGTAAAAGTGATACTTTGCGTACTCTGCTCCACTCCTTTAAGATTAACCAATGATTCGTAAAAAGAAGTTGAAGCTGTTTTTTTTATATCGTCTATTGACAAACGTTCGATAGAAACCGGAGATTCCAATACACGTTCCGGAATGCGTGAGGCGGAAACAACAATGTCATTACCCAAAACTTGGTATTGCTCTGACAAGGCTATCGTAATCATCTTATTCGCTTTGGTAAGCAAAGTATCCTGGCTTTTATAGCCAAAAGCATTAATCTTTAATTTTACAGGTGGAATTTTATTTATTACCAGATAAAACTCTCCTTTATCATTAGTCACTACTGTTTTTGCAGAACCTACTGCCGCAATCCAGGCTCCTGCAATTGGCTCTTCATTATCCCGACTTACTATTCTTCCTGATATTTTTAAAGTTTGAGAAAAAACCAGAGAATTCCATAAAAACACAAGTAAAAAGCATAAAACACCCTTTCGGGATAAAAAGCACCGTTTTAGAAATTTAGACATATTATTTAGACAAAGTTATAGGTTCTTTTTTCTGGATATATTGAGATGGACTTAGCCCTGTTACTTTTTTGAAAGCCGAAAAAAAAGTGCTTCTCGAAGAAAAACCCGCTTCTTTAGCCAATCCTTCTAATGTAAACGAACGCCAATCGTCATTTTCTATCCTTTTACAGATATAATTCACTCTATATCCATTTATAAAATCTGTAAATCGTTGTTTAAAGCGATTGTTCAAAACAAAAGATAAATGATGTAACGGAATACCCAGTTCCATCGCCAGTTCATTTACAGTAAGTCCTCGCTTTTTAAAAGTTTGTTGTTGTTGAAGATGTTTTTCCAGATGACAAACATAAGCAGCAACAAGCTTAGGATCAAATGTCTTTTCTGTCACTTCAGTTTCTATCTTATTCTTGCTATAGACAGGTACTTCAATTTCTTTTGACCTACTTTTAGCAACTCTTGGTATTCCGTACAGCACTTCTGGTTTAAAAAATAAGTATACACTCATACCCATAAACCCCACAATCTGCAAAAGAGTGGGAACAGAGTAGCCCGAAGCAAGAATATTGGTATGGGGATCTGTTCCTAAATTCATCCATGCGATAACCGACATTGTTCCAAGCCCCAGATAAATAACAGTATTAAAACCGGTAAAAGTTAGCAACCAATTAACTACTTTTTTAAATTCAACCAATGTGTCTTTCCTAATAACATGCAATAACAGACTCCATTGAAAGGCCAGATATACAACTCCCGCTATCCATCGCAATTGAAAATGCCAGAATGCTGGTATCAACCCCGATCCTTTCTGATAAGCTTGATTAAAATCAGTCACTATTGCGTCTGCAATTGCTCTTTTTGTTTCTATATCTGTAAAATAGAATGGCAATAAATCTATAAAATTTATTATTGCCGGTATAAAATGTAGCCAATCGTACTTCCTGAATCTAGTCTCATCAAGCAATACATTTCTAACATACAAATAACTGCAAGCGGGAATCAGGTAATACAATGGACTACCAATACGATAAATCCATGGTATAGTTTTTATCCAACCTGTAATTACCAGTAAATATAGCAATGCATACCATCCCCAGGTAAAAATAACCAACCCAAGTAATCTATTGGCATGTAGTTGGTATCTCCCTTTGGTAAATAATAAAATGCTTGTAATGAAACTGGTAAAAACGCCTCCTATAATTAGAACATCGTAAAACTTATCCACTTTAACAAGTTTGTTACAGGTGTTAAAATTAGTAAAAATTCAGTAATACAGTTGAAATGTTGGTAAATGTACCACTGCAACACTCATAACTACATGTTTCCCATAATCTTTTTGGAAGATTGTATTCAAAAAGGCGAGTAAGTTCTCAGACTATAAAATGAGTTTCATTCCTATTCAAGAAAACCTTTCAATCCGAGAAAAATATTTCGGGTAAAGTATAGAATGCTTACGATGATAAAAACGGAATCATTCAAATATTAAATTTGCAAACTTTCTCGCTTTTATATGGGTAGTAAGTACAATTTGTGCGGTTTAACACAATTGTACAAATTCTGCAGTCATAAATTTACCTTTAGCTAAGGTCTTCCAGTCACCGAGAAGTTCTGTACCGTTAGTCTGATCAATCCATTTACTTATAGAATTCAAAATAAAAAAGCCGGTTGCAAAAACCGGCCTTTCACTTATATGTAATGGTATAAAATTATTATTATCTTCCAAACCTATATCCCTCCACCACATCAAATATACCTCCACTAAAACCTCTTATTGCTCTTGCTTCTGAACTATATAGTATGAATCAGGACGTTTTTGTCCATTCCGACATCAAGAAGAATCTACGGTATCGGCAAAACAGGCAGGCCTATGCATTCCGGCACACTAAGGGTTTCGAACGTCTTAACCTAATATTCCTTAACGCTATTGAGCCTATGCACAAATAAAGTCACTGGTTCTCCAGATGGGAGGTAGCTCCCTTTAGTCGATATGACGAGATAATTGAAGAACTAACTAACTAACTAACTAACTAACTAACTAACTAACTAACTAACTAACTAACTAACTAACTAACTAACTAACTAACTTCACCCAGCAATTCTTCTTTTTGCAGGTATTGCGATGGACTCATTCCGGTCATTTTCTTGAAAGCAACAAAAAAGGTACTTCTTGATGAGAAACCAGATTCCTTAGCCAGTCCTTCCAGGGTAAAAGAACGCCCGTCTCCGTTTTCTATACGTTTTTTTATATAATCTACCCTATAAGAATTAATAAAGTCTGTAAAGCGTTGCTTATAATAGTGGTTTAAAATGTAAGAAAGGTGGTGCAGAGGCATATTCAAAGCCCGTGCCAATTCATTAATAGTAACCCCCTGTTTTCTAAAAGCCTCCTTCTGCGCTATATATTCTCCTACTTGTTCTGCATAAATTTCAATCAGCTCAGGATTAAAAGGAATTTCCCGTTCAGGCGATTTATTTAATTGTTGATCGTCCATTACTTCTGCCATTACCTCCTGTTCCTGTACTGGTTCTTTTTTTGCCTTTAGGTCTTCACTCTGTCTTTCCTTTTTACGGACAATTCTGGGTATACCATACAATATTTCCGGTTTAAAAAAAAGATAAATGCTTAAAGCCATAAACCCGGACACCTGCAACAGGCGGGGGATAGAACGACCGGAATCAAGCGGGCTTTTTCCGGACCCAAAATTTATCCATGCAAATACAGACATACTTCCCAGACCAGCATAGACTATGGTACAAAAAACAGCAAAGGTAATCAGCCAATTCGTCACGGTTCTGAATTCTTTCAGGTTATCCTTACTCAGAACCTGATATACCAGTTTCCATTGGAATATGAGATAAACTACGCCTAACATCCAACGTAGTTGGAAATGCCAGAAAGCAGGTATTAAGCCATCACCTTTCTGGTAAGCCATATTAAAATTATTGGCTATCGCATCAGCTACCATTTGCTTTTCCTGCTGGCCTGCCAGGTAATAGGGAAGCAATTCAATAGTATGAAAAATAGCAGGTAAAAAATGAAGCCAATCATATTTTCTGAACTTCGTCTCGTCCAATAAAACATTGCGTGTATACAAATAATTACAAGCAGGTATCAGGTAATAAATTGGACTTCCTATACGATAAATACCAGGCACATAGGCCAACCATCCAGTAACTATCAGCAAATAAAGCAAAACATACCATCCCCAGCCAAAAATTACTATTCCCAGCAAACGATTGGCATGTTGCTGATATCCACCTCTGCTAAACAACAAAATACTTGTCAGGAAACTGGTAAAAACCCCGCCTATTAAAAGAATGTCATAATAATTTATCACAAAACCACCTTTGTCAGATTAAACAATAACATATACTAGAGGGTAAAACTATTAGTATTTCCCAAAATTAAAAAACTAGTTTGCTTCTTTAAAAAAAATTCTTTTCCAGAATTTCTGTTTATAGTTATTTAAGTATATATAAAGTCTATTTATTCCTATAATCCTGAGGACCTGTCAAAGAAAAAAGTGAAACTAAATCAACATATACATCACTTAAAAATTTATTACACACTTATATACTTTGATGTACCAAATAATTTGATGTAGAACCTTCTCTAACTAATTTACAAATGATTTCTTTTAAAATTCCTCCATTAGCATTTGGAATAACTTGGATATAAACCTTGCCATCACATAATAATCTCATCACAGGAACTTTTGTTAAGCTTCGACCTTGAGTTCTTTTCTTTTTCTTGTTTTTATCATCTATATGCGTTTCATCAATTTGTGTTTCAGCCTCAAAATTCTAAAGGTATTTTACCTTGAAAATTTATGTCTGATTCTGTTCAGCATGAACCAGACTGTCTTTTGAGTAACATTGATGTCTTTATGTAATTGCATACTGCTGAGATGTAGATTGCTAAGAACCATTTCTTCAAAGGGATATGAAACCTTTCAAAGATAGTCCCAACAGTCACAGTAAATCGTTATCTGCAGTCCTTCCATTTATACAGACTATGAAAGGCACCATTAACTTTTAATCGGTGATGTTTTTTATTTATGCTACCACAATGAGGGCAGACAGGTTAACCTTGCCATCTCAGGTTTTCTAAATATAATCCGCAATCTTCTTCGGAATGTAAAGTATCTATTAAATGAATCAGGGACTTGAAATGCTGCAATATGGAGGGCATTATACTCGGATACCGAAGGTTTTTTACAATAAGGGAGGAAAAAATTAAAAAGTTTTAAGTTGCTGGAAATGAAAAAAACCTCAATCTGTCTGATTGAGGTTTTCTACTTTAAGTATTTTATTTATTATAGTTGTTTTTTAAAGGTTCTAAACCTTTTATTTTTAGGTTCTCTAGAGTTTACTATCTTTCTAGCTCTATATCATAATCCCTATTTAATCCTAAAATCTAAGATGCAAATATATTTAACCTCAATAACTCTATGTTGAAATATTTTGCGCCATTCTTTTATCTTATATCTAATCTATGAGATGTTGATAAAATCAACTCTTCTAACTTCAAGATAATCTTAATATTTTGAAGTTTATACACCTGTTATACTTGAGTGATTAAAGCTGTTTTAAGCTAGAACAAATTAGTACATTAAAGTATATAAATTTGAAGAATAATAGCCCTGCATATTACTTTTCACTCAGTAGAAGGTACAAGAAGTTATTACCCCAGCACCAACTTTAAACAAAGGGTTGCTTTTAATATTTATTTAAAGTAAATATGAAAAGCAACCTTTTTATACTTTAAGTTATAGTTCTCTTGCCTATTGCTTCACTAACTTTTTAGTGATACTGGCAACTCCCCGCAATGTAACCATATATATTCCCGAAGGCAAATCGGAAGTTTCCAATTGTATATGTTCCTGTTCACTCCTAATAGATACTGATTGAATGGTTCTTCCATTAACATCCATAATGATAACCTCATTATACACCCCTTTTGGGAAACTAAGTGTTGCATTCATGTCGGAAACAACCGGATTTGGGTACAGTGCAACCACATCTTGCAGGTACAAGGAAAAATTTACCGACCGTAAACCTAGATCTCTTGCCATCCCGTCTTTATCAAACTGTATTAAACGATAATAGTTATTGCCCTGAGCAGGAAACCTGTCATAAACCTCATAAGCCCCTGCGCCCTTAGCCTTCTCTACCAGCAGCTGTTCAAAATGAATTCCATCCCTACTCCTTTCCACGGTGAAATGATTGTTATTACTTTCGGAAGCCGTTGTCCAATTCAGTTGCACTTCATTATATATTAGCTTAGCTGTAAAGGAAATTAAATCTACTGGGAGAACGCCGCCATCATTAATAGCCCAACCCTTCGTATTAACTAATATATCTTTGTACTGTTGCGCATCAGTATTATATTTCAGACCAGTTGCTCCCAAAGTTCTTCCTGTAGGTACATTGGCATTTTCTGCCCATCCTTTTAAGATAAGATCGTAACTTTCATTACTTAACCCCGAATTATTCAACATATTAGCCAGGTTTACATTGGCATTTAACTGCCATGTACCCAGATTTTGGTTAAAAGCGCTGGCGCCATCAAACATGAAAGTCATATCGGTTACTTTGGACACATCCCAAACACCTATATCCCGATTGAATGCCAAAGCATTTCTAAACATTAAACTCATGTTGGTTACTTTGCCAGTGTTCCAACCATTTATATCCTGATTAAAAGCGGATGCCCCATTAAACATATGCGCCATATCAGTGACACTGCTCACATCCCACCCGGTAATATCCTGGTTAAAGGCTCTTGCGCCGCCAAATGCACCATACATACTAGTCACTTTACTGACGTTCCATTTATCCAAAGGCCAATTAAAATCATAACAGTTATAGAATGTTAATCTTAAACTTGTCACCGCACTTACATTCCAATTATTGATATTTTGGTTAAAAGCTCTTGCATCCTGAAACATACCAATTAAACTTGTTACTTTCGAGGTATTCCAACTTCCTATATCCTGGTTAAATACAGTTGCCTCTCTAAACATGGAAGATATCGTTGTCACATTTCCTATATTCCAGTTGCCGATATCCTGATTGAAACTACTGGCTTTCTCGAACATACTATTCATATAGACAGCGCTTGCCATATTCCAGGAGCCTATATTCTGGTTAAATTTTGTTGCGCCATTAAACATATTAGAGAATGCCGTCACCTTACTTACATCCCATGATGAAATATCCCGGTTGAAAGCGGCAGCTCCCTGAAACATTGCTGCCATATTGGTCACATGGCTTACATCCCAATTCCCTATATTACCATTAAATAATTTAGCACCGGAAAACATAGCGGTCATAACCTGCACATTACTTAAATCAGGTGCATAAGAAGGAACAGCAGTTAAATTTTCACATCCCAAGAAAGCCGATTCCATGCTTGCCCAGGCAATATTACCCCAGCTACTAACGCTGGTTAAAGCCTTTGCAGAGTTTTGGGAATCAGTATCTTTCCCCATATTAATCCTCCTATAGTTTCCTTTGATATAAACTTTATAAGTACCACTATTTGCGGTAATCGCTGACAAAGCTAGATCTCCGGAAGCATTGATTTGGTACACTCCTCCGGCATGTACCGTTGCTTCTTGCCCCACCTTTTCCCAATAATATTGGTAATTGGTTCCTTCAGATGGAATGATTAAACTGGTGTTTGCATTCATTCTGCTTGTATTCCAAGTGGTGACGAAGGCACCAGTATGGTCTACAACCGGAGCAGCCTGCCCAGCATCAGTAATGGTCCATCCTTTATCAACGGTTAATATATCGCGGTACTGCTTTGCATCAGCAGTATATTTCAATTTTTCCGCTCCTAAAGCTCTGCCCGTTGGCACATCAGGATTTTCTGCCCACCCTTTTAAAGTAAGGCTGTAGTTTTCACTGCTTAAACCTGTATCATTTAACAAATAAGTTAGTTTTACAGCCGCATTTAACTTCCATGCCCCCAGATTTTGGTTAAAAGCACTTGCCTGATAGAGCATAAAAGATATATCTGTTGCTTTAGCTACATTCCAGCCACTAATATCTTGATTAAAAGCAGGAGCCTGAGAGAACATAGAAGACATATTGGTTACATTCTCTACATTCCAGCTCCCTATATTCTGGTTAAAAACTCTTGCTACATTAAACATATTTTTCATATTGGTTACACTGCCCACATTCCAGCCACCAATATCCTGATTAAATGAAGTTGCCCAATAAAACATAAAATCCATCTCTTTTACGTTTTGGACATTCCAGCCACCAATATTATCGTTAAAAGCACTGCTATTCATGAACATCCCTTTCATTGTAGTCACATTTGACACATCCCATTGTTGGAGATTCTGATTAAAAACATCATTAGCAGCAAACATATAGCTCATATCTTTAACCTTAGACACATCCCAACCACCAATATCCTGATTAAATATAGTTTCTTCTGAAAACATACTAGACATATTGGTCACATTAGACACATTCCAATTACCAATAGGCTGATTAAAAGCCTTCGCTCCTAAAAACATTTTGGACATATTGGTAACGTTATCCACTACCCAATCTCCCAGATTACTGTTAAAGACACTTGCCATATAAAACATATAAGCCATGTTGGTCACCTTCGAAACATCCCATTGGCTGATATCTTGATTAAATGAGCTTGCTTCCGAAAACATACTGGACATATTGGTAACATTGGAAACATTCCAATTGCCTATATTTCCATTGAATAATTTTGCACTTCCGAACATATTGCCCATAGTGGTTACTTTACTAACATCCCAATTGCCTATGTTCTGGTTAAATGAGCTTGCTTGTGTAAACATAGCACCCATATCAGTTACTGCTTTAACATTCCAACTACCAATATTCTGGTTAAATGCTTTCGCCTCCGCAAACATACTGTTCATATTGGTAACAGCGGAAACATTCCAATTGCCAATATCAGCATTAAATTTATAGGCCTTAAAGAACACACGGTTCATATCAGTTACGGTGCTAACATCCCAATTGCCAATATCAGAATCCAATACATTGGCATTATAGAACATATTAGACATATTGACAACATTGCTCAGATCGGGAGCTTCAGCAGGCAGTGTTGCCAGATTCATACATTCGCTAAAAGCATACTCCATACTCGTCCAGGCTATGTTTCCCCAGCTATCAACGGCCGTTAATGCTTTTGCCGAATTCGTATTACTTCCCATCCTGATCTTTCTATACGCACCTTTTATATAGACCTTATATACACCACTCTTTGCTATAATAGACGTTAAATAAAGATCTCCGGACGTCATAGTTTGATACGATCCTGAATTTGCAATCCCTTCCTGCCCCACCTTTTCCCAATAATACTGGTAATTGGTTCCTTCGGATGGAATCATCAAATTACCCGAATTCATTTTATCGGTATCCCAGATAGTAATAAAAGCCCCTGTGTGATCTGGATTTTGTGCCTTGGTAAAAGCATAAAAAAACAACACACAACATGTTAATAGTAATTGTTTTAATCTCATAGTTTTTCTAAAAAATTCACATTGAAATATACAGATAGCCTCAGCACCATATAATGCAGGCAAAGAGAGAAATTATTGTGGTATTTTCTGTTTTTTTAAGGTTTGAATTAGTCCGAACTTCGTAAGGCTGAACAAAGAAATGGATTATTAGTTGTTAGGCGTTAGGCTTTAGTTGTTAGCACTAAATTGGGTGGCCTTGCTTTTTACCTTAAGCTTTCTACTTTTTTACTTCACAACGTGACGAACGAGGAAAAATCTGCAGGACAAGCCCTACTTACTACTTTTAACTCTTCAAATGAGATCCTTCCCTACGGTCAGGATGACAGAACGGGAATGGTTGCGCTAGGTTCCATCAGGTTCTTTTAGCTTTTGCCTCTTTTTACTTTATACTTTAGACTTTTGACTTCCCAACGTCAGCACTAAGTTGGGTGGCCTTGCTTTTCACTTTAAGCTTTCTAGCTCCTTTGACTTTTAACTTTCTACTTTTAACTTTCCAGCAAATATTGAGGATTAACTCATAAATACCCTCTCTGCCCTTTGGGCATCTCTCCCTACTCCAAAGGAGTCCCTTCGGGAAGGTAGAAGGCCATATTGGGAAAGGTAGTGCCGGGTGTCGTTTTGGTCCTTTACCTTTTGCTTTAAGCTTATACTGAACATAGGATTCTTCGACTCTCCCGAATGGAGTTCGGGATAGGCACCTCAATATGACGGAATGGTAATAGCTATGCTGGGTGCCTTATGCTTTCAGCCTTTAGCTTTTAGCCCCTTTTTACTTTAGTTTTTGAGCGCCCCTAAACATGTTACTCATATCAATCACTTTGCCCACATTCCATTTATCAAGCGGTTGATTAAAATTAATTGCTCCTTCAAACATAGATTTCATAGATATTACCTTATCTACATTCCAGCTCCCTATATCCTGATTAAAAACAAGGGCGTCTTTAAACATACTGTTCATATCGGTCACATTTTTCACATCCCAGTAAGCGATATTTTGATTAAACAATTCTGCTTCATTAAACATCATCATCATATCAGTTACTTTACCTACATTCCAGGTACCAATGTCCTGATTAAATAATTTTGCCCGCTGAAACATCCCCGCCATAACAGTTACATTACTTACGTCCCACGATCCTATGTTACCGTTAAACACGCTTGCACCAGCAAACACAGCTGTCATATCTGACACCTGACTGACATCCCAATTACTCATATCATGATTAAGCTTACTGGCAGCAATAAACATTCCGCCCATATCTGTTACCTTTCTCAAATCTGGTGCAGTTAAAGGGAGGTTTGTTAAGTTTTGGCATCCCGCGAAAGCAAAACGCATATTTTCCCATTCAATATCTCCCCAACTTTCGACCGCGGTTAATGCAGGTGCAACTTTGGCCGTCAAAGGCTTATCGGTAGTTCCCATATTCATGCATATACGCCTATAAGCTCCTTTTATATAGACTCTATAAATACCTGTTCTAGGCACAATGTCAGACAACACCAAATCGCCTGAATTCACTTGATATGAACCAGAATTAACACTGGCTTCGTCGCCCACCTTTTCCCATTAATATTCATAATTGGTTCCTTCTGAGGAAATAGCAAAAGTTCCCGATTGTATTTTATGGGTATCCCATACAGTAATGAAAGCTCCTGTATGATTTATAAATACTATCGGATCTGCATGGCTACTAGTCCGGCTCTTATTATTTGCTAACATATCCCGATAATGTTGTGCGCTTATCGCAAAATTTAAATCTATTGCCTCCAAATTCCTTCCAGTCGGCACATTCGGAATTTCTGTCCATCCTTTTAAAGTAAGATCGTAACTTTCACTACTTAGGCCACAGTTTTCGATATCCTGATTGAAACTACTGGCTTTCTCAAACATAATATTCATAAAGACCTAACAAAGAGAGAAATTATCTGCGTATTTTCTGGCTTATTTAAGATCCAATTTAGTCCGAACCTAGTAAGTTCGAACAAAAACGGTTAAATTGAGTATCCATCTAGTTCGTTAGTATGCTCGCAAATCAGTCGTTGTTATTAAGGAAACTTTTTTAGATAGTTGGTCTTTAGTTTCGAAAGGATAATAAATGCATTAACTTCTCAGGTTCCTCTAGCATTCACAAACTCGGCTTTATTCCTTTTCCCTGGATATCACTTTTACTACAGACCGTGAACTTTCCTATTCAATTTCTCTTGAATACTCTCCTTAAAAATTTCTTTCGCTACGCTGACTAGTCACTTTTAGTCCGAGACTATCTCTAAAATCATTTAATATGGCAACGAGTTTTTTCTGCATGTGCTATTCTTAGTCAATATTTCTATTGACTATATATAAATCCAATTATTTTCCATAATTAGTCCAATATGAGTCCATGTTTTTGCAATAAAATATGGATTTTATATGGTCTTATAATATTTAGATTTTTGTTAAAAAGAGAAACAATTAAGGTGAATTTCCAGATAAATTGCATATATTGGTTTTTCTTAACCAATTAATATAAACTATGGCAGTAATAGACAACAAAGGAAAGCTTCATGGAAAAGTCGGCAATGTGGTTTACCGTACCGTGGGCGATATGAGAATTGTACAGGCCAGACCGGCCAGGATACGGCAGACACTCTCTACAAAGGAAAGTGCTCTGGAATTCGGACTGGTAAGCAACTGCGGGCGCATCTTGCGCAGTCTGTACGCTTCCTTTACCTGTTACAGCGATGGCAGGCTGCTTAACCGCATGAACGTAGCCCTGCTGAAAGTTTTAAAGGATACCGAAAAGTCCCGTGGCGAACGCGACCTTCATGACGGCAGCCCGCAACATTTGCAGGGGCTGCAGTTCAACATCAACTCGCCGTTGACGGAGGCGCTTTCGGTCCGGCCAATATGTTCCATGGAGGATGGAGGAATCAGGGTGCAGCTGCCTGCTTTTAACGTATCCGAAGACCTGCAACTGCCCAAGCATACCAAAAACGCCGTACTTCGGCTGATGGTTGCTGCCATCAGCTTCAGGGAAGGCTATTACGAATACCTGGATTATAAGGATATTCCTTTACAGTATGGTAAGGTAATACCGGAGCAGGAATGGCTATCCGATGTTGCCCTGCCAGCAGGAAGTATTGTTCTGGTGAGCGCTTCGCTGCACTGTTTTGGGATGAATGGCATTGACGGAGAACCGCTGAGCCTGAACGGCAAGGAATACAGCCC